>Ga0256828_1002841_pt1 | contig 10099 bp, 9 predicted proteins | sample CV88metaG_FD_185993 | JGI IMG/M metagenome (GOLD analysis project Ga0256828, IMG submission 185993) | Hydrothermal vent microbial communities from East Pacific Rise, Pacific Ocean - CV88 | ecosystem: Environmental > Aquatic > Marine > Hydrothermal vents | place: Pacific Ocean: East Pacific Rise... | reverse complement strand
AAATACACAGCCACTCAAAGATATGCTGAGAGAAGGTGTTACAGAGGAGTTGCTCAAAAAAGTTGCACAGGAGTATCATAAAGGTCGCCGTTTGTATATGGCAACGACCAATATAGATGCGGGGAAACCTGTTATATGGGATATGACAGCAATAGCTGCAAGTGATCATCCAAATAAATTACAGCTTTACAGAGATATTATATATGCTTCTTGTGCATTGCCGAGTGTTTTTGACCCGCAGTATTTTGAGATAAAATACAAAAACAAAAAATACTATCAGATGCATATAGATGGTGGTATATATGCCCATGTTTTTATGATAGGTTTGTTTGAAAACTGGAAGGATGTGCTAAATATCCAGACAAAAGAGAAGTATGGTGTGAATGTTTATGTGATAGGCAATAGAAAATATCGCCTCTTAGATACGAAGCAACCGCTTGAGAGTGACGGTATCTTGGAGATTTTGACACAGGTTGCAACACACTCTATTGACCTTATATATGACAGAAGTCTATACAGACTCTATAAAGGTTGCCAAAAAGAGGGGTATAATTTTTATTATACAGGTATAGATGACAACATAACAACACACTCGTTTTCCCATCAGTTTATACCAAAAGATATGAAAAAACTCTATGAGCAGGGGTACAAAAAAGGGATTGGCAAAATCCCATGGCAAAGAACAATAGCTCAAGACGAGTTGCTTTATCACTAATTGTTGATATAGCTTCCGTCGTTGCAGACACACATCCAAACTTATTCTTCTATCTATTTCAAAACTTGCGGTTTTTCTATAACATTTTTTATACAAATTATAATAGAATTTGTAAAAGGAGGTTTATTTATGTTGAACAAAAAATTGATGGTAGTAGATATTTAAAAGGATAATCAAATGGAAAAAACAAAAAAACAATCTTCCCCTGTTGTGGGAAGTACAAGAGAACACTCAAGAGAACATGAACATAAAGAGATGATAATGCCTCGTATTGTGCAGGTTGGTGATGTTGCTTATGCACAAAACAAAAACAATACCCGTATAATAGCTGCTTATTATTATGATGGTTTGAGAGAAAGTACCAATGAAGTGACTTTTACATATTATGGTATGAGTGCATTTAAAATAACAACACCAAAAGGTCTGGAACTTTTCTTTGATCCGTGGAAAAACCCTTGTGATCCCTCATGGGGCGGTATATGGTATTCTATGAGAATGCCCATGACACATTGTGATATCGGGTTTACAACCCACAGCCATTTTGATCATAATGCTTTTGAGATGCTTGATGCGAGTATGATACTCAAAAATTTTGTCGGTGTTTACAAATTTGCAGATTTTAAAATAACAGGGATAGCAGATAAACATATAGTTGAGACACAAAGCAGTGTTTTTACACAAGATGTTCTGCAAGAGCTATACCCTTTTCCAAATGTTGCTCCACAAGACAGAGACAATACAATATATCTTATTGAAACTGGCGGACTTCGTATTGTACATTGGGGAGATAACAGACAAAATCCTCCTCAGGATGTTTGGGATAGATTGCAAAATATAGATATAGCGATTTTACCAATAAGTGATGACGGTCGTACTCTTACACCAGAATGGGCAGATAAAATTGCCAAAAAAATGGGTGCAAAAGTTGTTATACCTACACATTACTATATAGATGGGCTTAATATACCAAATGCAGGATGGGGTAAAACAGCAGAGGAGTATGTAAAATCGCACCAGCATACAATGTTGGATAGCCATACAGTTGCACTAAGCAGCGACAAGATAGCTGATTATGACAATCATGTACTTTATTTTGGTGATAATTTGGCTTTTGAGATAAAAAAAGTTGAGCTTTCGCAAAGCGATACACAAGCAGAGATTCCAGAAGTAGAAAAAGTTTGGGAACAATACAAATAAAAGGATAAAAAGATGGATATGACAAAATTACCAAATCCAGAAACATGGTTGGTGCCTGTAATAGGAGATAATTCCTTTTATCAGGGTGTAAAAAATGACAGACTAATGGCTATACAAAAGAACACAACACTAAGAAAAAGTACAGGAAAACTCACAGTAGAGTTTTATGGGATGATCTCATACAAGATTATAACACCCGGTGGTGTTGAGATACTTTTTGATCCCTTTCGTAATGCTCCGGATTTGGATCTTGGCGGTATATGGTTTTTATCTCAGTTTCCTGAGGTTTATGCAGATGTGGTTGTCTCAACTCATGCTCACGGTGACCATGACGGTATGATGAGAGTCCACTCACCTATGGTGCTTGATAGACTTGCAGGAACTGTTGAGATAGGTGATGCAAAGATTACAGGTTTTCCAGATAAACATGTGAGTAATCCTGAAAATGAGATATATGATGGCAGGATTTTGGAAAAAGCATTTGAAAAACACAACTACCCACCCGGAGAAAATATGGAGTGGGACAACTCTATAATACTGGTAGAAACAGAGGGCTTTCGTATAGTTTTTTGGGGAGATAACAGACAAAATCCTCCTCAGGAGATTTTGGATCAGTTGGGTGATATAGATATCTTCTTGTCTGCCATTAGTGATGATGGGCATATAACAACACCTAGATGGGGTGCAAAAATAGGCAAAGAGATTATGAATGCAAAAGTTGTTTTTCCGGGGCATTATAATGTTGAGGGGATAAACCATCCGTATGCTTCTGGTATCATAGATGCGGTGCAGTTTACAAGGATGCATGATCACACATTTTTAAAAGAACCATCTGTGAGTTTTTCCAAAGAGGATATAAAAGATTACGATTTTCATGTGATGTATTTTGGTGAGAATGTAAATTGGAATTTGTTGAAATGGCCACATAAATACAACTATGACTACCCAATGGTATCTATAGAAGAATGGCCGGGCGACCACAGAGAGTGGACAGTGTATAAACCTGAGGGTAAAGAGAAGTATTAAATCTGAGGTACAAGAGGAAGATATGAAATATATCAAGATTATTGCAGTATGGTTGTTTTTTTGCATATCTCTTTTTGGTGAGTCTATGAGCAATTCACAAATTGCAAAAGCCTCACAAAATCCAATAACTATGATATATTCGCTTCCTATCCAAAACAATACATATTTTAATCTTGGTGATAGTGACGAGATAAAAAATATCGCTAATTTTCAGCCTGTAATACCTATGGATATAACAGAAGACTGGGATATTGTCTGGCGACTCATCATGCCTGTTGTATCAACTCCGGGCATACCTGCCTCTTTTAGTGAGAGTGGGGAGGTAAAATCTTTTAGTAACAGCATTACCGCCTTGGGTGATACAACTCTCAGTGCTTTTTTGGCACCAAAGAAAAGTGGTAAATTTATCTGGGGTGCTGGAGCTATATTGTATATCCCAACAGCAACAGACAAAGCATTGCAAACAAAACAATGGGGAGTTGGACCATCTTTTGTAGGTCTTAGAATTGATGGCAAATGGACATATGGTATACTCATTATGGATGTTTTTTCGTTTGGAGTAGATAGTGGGGTTGGAGGTAAAAAGATAGACTTTTTGCAGATGCAGCCTTTTGTAAATTACAATATGGGTGATGGGTGGTTTTTGACCACTGTACCTTTTATCACTGCAAAATGGGATGAGAGTTCACAAGATAGATGGACACTTCCTTTGGGTGGAGGTTTTGGCAAAGGCTTTAAGGTTGCCAATGTTCCTGTTTCGGCAACTTTACAGGCTTATTATAATGTGATAAGACCGAAAACCATGGGTGAAGAGTGGCAACTAAGAGTACAGGCTCAGATATTTTTCCCAAGAAAATAAAACAGGAGAACCAAATATGGATAAACTAGATAGACGGGATTTTTTTAAAACAACAGCAGTTGCCGCAATTGGCATGGTTAGTGCAAACTCAACACTTGGAGCAACCGAGATAAAAAAAAGATTTAAGGTGATAGATTTTCGGTGTCGTCCACCACTTAAATCGTTTGGCGGATTGTTCAAAATGAGGGTAGAAATGTTTCAAAATCGTCCAAATACTTTGGCAAATCCCGCAACATACGGCAAGGCTCCCGCTTCTATTGAGGCTTTTATGAAGGGTAGTGCTGAGGCTATGAAACTTTGGTGGAAAGAGATAGATGAGTGTGGCATAGAATCTGTTGTGGTAGCTGGTCGCCATATGAAAGGGCAACCACAAATGAGTATGGATACTGAAGAACTTTTGAGATATGAGCAAAAATACAAAAACCGTTTTTATGGGATAGCACCTATAAATATAGACCAAAGTATTTTAAAAACCAAAGAAAAATTACAAAAAGATTTGAAAAGTGATATAAGAGGTACTACTATAGAACCGGGTTACAGGGTTGATGGTGGTCCAACTACACTTGACAACAAAGATTTTTTTGAACTTTATGAGATGATTCAAGATAGTGGGAAGTTTTTGCAGGTGCAAACAGGTGCATTTGCAAACCCTCTAAACTGGAAGGAACCAAACGAGATATGGAGAATGGATAATGTGATGAGGCAGTTTCCAAAACTAAAACTTGTTTTGGGGCATGGCGGTTATCCAAATATTACACAGGCACTTGCACTTGCATTAAAGTGGCCAAGTGTTACATTGAGCAGTGATGTATATACTTTTTGGCCCGGAGGACAACTTTATCAACAAAATATAGAGATGTTGCAAGACCAATTTGTATATGGTTCTGCATATCCGTTTGGAAATTTCAAAGAAACACTGCAACAGGCTCTTGCATTACCGCTAAGTGATAAGGCTTTTGAAAAATACCTTTACCATAATGCAAGAAGATTGTTGGGATTTGAGGGTTAGAGATGAAAGCATTTAGAATAGATGAATGGGGTGATGGTGGAAAACTTGTTGAAACTCCCATCCCTGAGCCAAAAGCAAATGAAGTAAGACTCAAACTTGGGGCAAACGGGATTTGCCATTCTGATTTGTACCTTTTAAAAGAGTGGAAAGCATCGCCACCACACCTAAAAATCAAACTTCCAATGACATTGGGGCATGAACCTGCAGGTTATGTAGATAAGCTCGGTGATGGTGTTAGTGGTTTTGAGATAGGAGACAGTGTTCTTGTAACTATTGCCGGTTGTGGGCATTGTTATTATTGTTCTATTGGTAGAAATCAATATTGTCTTAACAAAGGCAAACAGATTGGTATGGGGCTTGATGGTGCAAATGCTGAGTATTTTGTAGCTCCTGCCTCTGCTTTGGTAAGCACAAAAGGTCTTGATATGGCAGAGGCTGCACCACTTACAGATGCGGGGCTTACATCTTATCATGCCATACAAAGAGTAAAAGATTTGTTGGTTCCGGGAAGTAAAGTTGCAGTTATTGGTATCGGTGGTCTTGGGCATATGGCTTTGCAAATATTAAAAGCAACTACAAATTCCCATATTATAGCTTATGGCAGAAGTAAAAAATCTCTTGATTTTGCAATGGAGCTTGGTGCTGATGAAGCGAGGGACTCTACATTGGAGAGTTCATACGAAAAGATGAGTGTTGATGTTGTATTGGATTTTGTAGGAAGTGCAACAACCATACAAAACAATGCAAAGATGATAAAACCGCTTGGGCATGTGGTTTTGGTTGGTCGTGGTGATGGTGTTTTTGAATACAGACACAACTCTCTGCCTTATGGAGCAACAATGAGTACAACCTTTGGGGGCAGTAAATTTGAGTTGATAGAGCTTATAGAATTGGCTAAACTTGGTAAAATCAAAGCCCATATTACAAAATTTAAATTAGATGAAGTTGAGGAAGCATACAGGCTTTTAGAATCTGGTAAAATTCAAGGTCGTGGTGTTATAATACCCTAGCAGATAACAAAAGGAAACAAGAAATGATAAAAAAAGAGATATTGGTAATAGGTGGTGGTCCATCAGCTATGGTGGCAGCTGGTGGTTGCAGGATGTTTTATCCGAATAAAAGTGTAAGTGTTATTAAAAAAGATGCAGACTCAATGGTACCGTGTGGTATCCCTTATGTTTTTGGAACAATGTTAAACTCTGTTGAGGATGATATGATTCCATGTGGAGATATGGCTGCAAAGATGGGTACAGAACTCATACATGACAAAGCACTCCATATTGATTCAGAAGCAAAAACAGTGATGTGTGAGAGTGGCGAAGTATATGCTTATGAAAAACTCATAATCGCAACAGGTTCAACCCCAAAAGTACCGACAAAGATACAAAATCATGATGCAAAAGGTGTTTATGGTGTTCCAAAATCTCCAGATTATATAAGGAAGATGCACGACGAATTGCAAGACAAACAAAGGGTTGTTGTTGTGGGTACAGGTTTTATAGGTGTTGAGATTGCAGATGAGCTAAAAGACAGTGGTAAAGATGTCACACTTATTGGTCCGAGACTTTTAAAAAGCTCTTTTGATGAAGTGGTTTCTTCATATATGGAAAATATTATTATCCAAAACGGTATTGAGTATCTAAAAGGTCAAAGAACAGAGTCTATCTTGGTTGAAGACGGTGTGGCATGTGGTGTTAAGCTGCAAAGTGGTGACGAGATAAAAGCAGATGCTGTTATACTTGCAACAGGTTATGCACCAAGAGTTGATTTGGCAAAAACAAGCGGTATCCATATTGGTGAATTTGGTGCTATCAGGGTTGATGAATATATGAGAACAAATATAGCAGATATTTTTGCTGTTGGTGACTGTGCAGAAAAAAGGGACTTTATCACACGAAGAGTCAGCCCGGTTATGTTGGCATCTACTGCAACGGCAGAAGCAAGGGTGGCAGCTGCAAACCTTTATAGTATCAATCTTGTGAAATCTTTTAAAGGTACCATAGGGATATTTTCAACTGTTATGAACAATCAGGCTTTTGGTTCGGCGGGAGTGACAGAAGAACAGGCAAAAAAAGAGGGGATAGAGTATATCTCAACAGTTGTAAAAGTAGCAGGAAAACACCCTGCTGCACTGCCAAATACACAAGAACAGGCTATAAAACTTATAGCTACAAAAAAAGCTGGTATTGTGATAGGGGCTCAGATAGTTGGTGGACTTGATGCAGGTGAGATGATAAATATGCTTGGAGCTATTATTGAGGGCAGATACACAATATTTGACCTTATTGGGCTTCAGGTAGCAACCCATCCGCTTTTGACATCTGCACCGACAACATATCCGGTTATGCAGGCTGCACAGATGTTGGTTGCAGGGTATTTTAGAGATTAGATTCCGTATCAACTACGGAATGACAGAGGTTTAGTATTTCGTCATTTTGAACTATATTAAATTTATTAGTAGGAGAGAATATGTCACAAAAACAAAAAGTTATTATCACAGGTGGAGCAGGGCTTTTGGGTTCTGCTGTTACACATCAGATTTTGCAAGAGGGTGTATATACTCCCGTCGTTATGGGGAGAAGTGAAAATCCAAAGAGGGTTTTGGATATCATTGATGATATTGTATATGAGAGGGGAGATGTATCAGATACTACATTTCTTGAGAGTGTTATAGCAAAACACAGACCTGTAAAAATATTTCACTTTGCTACTGTGCTTGGTGATGCCTGTGAAACTCAGGTTGACAATGCAACAAAAGTGAATGTGGATGGTTTTATTGAGATGATTGAGATGGTGCAAAGATATGAGGTCTCTCAACTTCTTTTTTCAAGTTCTCTTACCACTTTTGGGGAAGATTTGGAATCAAGAACTGTTCATGACAGATGTTTGCAAAGACCGGGATCTTTTTATGGGGTTACAAAGCTGTTTCAAGAGGGAGCCGGTAGGTTTTTTAGAAAAAAACATGGTGTAGATTTTAGAGCAATTCGTTACCCTGCTATCATAGGACCGGGTAGTCGTGCAGGTGGATTTGTGAGTTATACTTCAGATATTATTAACTATGCACTTAAAAATGAACCATATACTGTAAAATTCAAACCAGATATGAGACTTCCTTTGTTGCACACAAAAGATGCCGCAAGGGCGATAATAGATTTGAGTAATGCTCCAAAAGAGTCTATCAAAGGTGTTTGTTATCTTGTTAATGGTGTTACAAATCCACCAACAGCACAGGAACTTGCAGATATGGTAAAAGCAAAACTGCCAAATGCAAATACATCTTTTGAAGTTAATGAGGAGTGGCAGAGAGTGCTTCAAACAAGTGCTTTGATGGTTGATGACAAATATGCAAAAGATGAATGGGGCTGGAGCCCGACTTTTGATACTTATGATAAAATCATTGATGATTTTATAGCTGAACATAACAAAGGATAGATTTTGGCAGATTTTTTTGGTGGGATTTTCAATCTTAGTGTTCTTGTTTTTGTTGTTGCTACAATGTTATCTATGGGTTTGGCACTAAATCTCGGGCAGATTGTAAAACCACTCAAAAAACCCCTGCTTGTAATTGATGTGCTTATAACAAATTTTGGGATTATACCTTTGGCGACACTTGGTATAGCTAGTTTGTTGCCAATTGATGAGGGTACAAAAACAGGTCTTGTGATTTTGTCTTTATCAGCTGGAGCCCCTTTCATACCAAAACTTGCCGAGATAGCAAAAGCAGATACAGCTCTTGCTACTGCTGTTATGTTGCTTTTGATGGTAGCAACTGTTGTGTTGTTGCCGATAGGACTGCCTCTTATGCTTGATGGAGCTATAAAGGTAGATAGTTTTGCCATAGCAAAATCATTGGTTATTATGATGATTATACCTCTGATTATAGGGCTTGTTACAAAAGCAAAAGCTGAAGATTTTGCAAAAAAATGGCAACCAAAAATGGTAAAACTGAGTAATATTGCCCTTATAACCATTGTGGTGATGCTTGTTATTTTACATGCAAAAGCTATGGTTGATTTTATCGGTTATGGTCTTTTGGCAGTTATAATGTTTATGTTGCTCTCACTTGTCATAGGTTTTGTAGCCGGTGGCAGTATATATGAAAAGAGAGTGGTCTCATCACTCTCTGCTGCTCAGAGAAATATCTCTGCAGCACTTGTTGTGGCATCTCAAAATTTTGATAACCCAAATGTCTCGGTGACTATTATTGCTGTTTCTGTTATTGGGCTTTTTATATTGCTTTTTAGTGCAAAAAAATTTGTAAGATAATTAAAATAAAGGAAAAACATGAAAAAAATGAAAGCTGTGTTGGTGGTGTTTACCATCTTTTTTACGGTAAATGTAGTAGCATCAGATATAAAATCTATGATGTATGATAAAAATGACAAAGTGTGGCAAAAGCAAACAGCTTTGCAAAAAAGGCTTCCTCCAAAAAAACTCCCAATGGTAACAGCAAACAACCATAATATACCGTATGCAGATATTACAATGATAGCAGATCGTCAGGCGATTATAAATCAGGTAACGGCATACAGTTTTTTGATAGATGAAGACAGATGGGAAGACTGGTTTGCACTTTTTAGTGATGATATTGTTTTTGAGACCACTACACCTTGTTTTGGTACTATAAGAACGGTTGGAAAAAAAGCATTTAGAAAGTTTGTAGATGTGAGATTTCGTGGTCCGGGAAGTGAAAACAAAAACTTTGCCCACCGCCATACTATGGGCAATGTTCATGTGGCATATCAAGACAAAAACAGAGCAGAAGTAAGAACATATATGCTTATCTCAGATGCATTTCCTGATGGAAAATTCAGTGTTTTTACAAGTGGTACATACAATGCAACACTCAAAAAAAGAGATGGTGCATGGATAATCACAAGATGGTATATAGAGGTTGATGGTACTGTACCAAAATCAACTATTCCAAAGATTGATGGTATAGAATATTTTCCAGACAACAGGAAAGAGTGTAGATAGTTTATAGTTTTTTGTTATAATAATGCAAAGGACTCATAGATGGATGCATTATTTACACCAACACTCATCATACAAAAAGAGCCTTGGGAACTGGAGCTTTTTGATGAGCTAAAAGAGGGTTGGGATGTTAGAAGAAAGAGAATAAAGCCCGGCAGAGTAGATGTGGGTGTCTCTTTGTTCAACACCCAAAGACTTCAATTTTCTTCTGTCAGTTATTCAAATGCAATAATGATAGAGGGTTCTCCCCCCAAAAATACCGTAATGATCTCTATTATCCAATCCAACGACGGATACCTTTTTTGTAATCAGATGAGAA
>Ga0256828_1002840_pt1 | contig 10103 bp, 9 predicted proteins | sample CV88metaG_FD_185993 | JGI IMG/M metagenome (GOLD analysis project Ga0256828, IMG submission 185993) | Hydrothermal vent microbial communities from East Pacific Rise, Pacific Ocean - CV88 | ecosystem: Environmental > Aquatic > Marine > Hydrothermal vents | place: Pacific Ocean: East Pacific Rise... | reverse complement strand
AATTGAAGGTTTATGTACCAAATAAAAATTAAATGCATAAATAGGATTTTTAATTCGATAAATTTTTTGAAAATATTTTTGAAAATAATCTCTCTCTTCTCTTTCTCCTACTAAAAGAAGATTGTATAATTTTAAATCTTCCATAATTCACTCCTTTTTACTTAAAGTATACTGAATTAACAATAAATCTGATATTACTTTTTACTCTAATCTTGTACTAAAAGTCAACAAAACTACTATTTTACAATAGATATAGAGGTTTTATTTAATAAATCTTAATTTTTACATATTAAATATTTTTTAATATAAAATAATTTATATTATTAATAATAATTTTATTTAATTTAATAAAATTTTTATAAATTAATTTTAATTGATTAATTAACATTTTTTATCTAAAACAACCAAATCTAACTTTTTCAAAACTTTATTGGATTATACTTTCGGTATGGGATATATATTCTCATAAGAAGAAGGCTTCCCTAATATAAGGGAAACACAAAGTCGCAAACTGAACTTTAGCGAGAAAGTTTGCTAACACTTATAGGTATAAAGTGTAGTTCATTATAGCACATTATGCCTTACTTTTATTTAGAAATAAAGGATTTATAATGAAAAAATTACTATCTATTGCAACTCTTTCAGTTCTACTCTCTGTAGGTGCTATTGCAGATAATACAATTACTGTTAATGGTGAAGTTCTAGCTGGAGCTCAAGTAACTTTTGGTGCGCCATCTGGTCAAGATTTGGTTGGTGGAGAGCTTGTTTTTGAAGATGCAACCATCAGTTTTGAAGTATTAGAATTAGGGAAAGCTAATGTTAATGAACAACAAGTTTTTGTTAATACCAACTCAAATAGTGGTGTTAGTATTGCTTTAGAGACAACTCCTGATTTATCAGATGAGAATGGACACTCTATTCCAACAACTTATGCATTAGGAGATGTACCATTGGTAGCAGGTACAGCACAATCTCTTGTAGATACAACCAATGATGGACAGACAGCACTACCTGTCTCTTTTGTCACAACAGCAACAACAACTGCTGACCAAATATCTGGTCTATATGGTACTACTCTCGGTGTAATAATTGCTCAAAACTAAATAACACCTCTTCACCTATCAAATAGAGATAGGTGGAGCATACATATCACAAGGATTGAGCTATGAAAAAAATTATACTATTTACAGCAACAATTGCTACAGCTATCTGGTCGGGTGGTATAGAAATTGGTGCTACAATTCCTCCAGCAGCTATTGTTGGATTTGATAATCCAATTGTAGAAAACTTAATTGAGGATACCTTTACTTTTAAAGATGCTATTATTGATATTGGTGCTGTTCCTTTAGGACAAAAAATCTCTCCTGTTAATAAACCTATTTATGTAAAAACGAATTCGCTCAATGGTGTTACAATAGAGATAGAAGACCCAAAAGGATACCTACAGGGGCATCTTATGGACAATGATGACAACTCAATTGCTATGAAATATTCACTAATGGGTTCTGAGTATAGAGTCAAAGACCATCCTGTTCGTTCTTTAATTAGTAACAGCTCAGATGGTGCTAATAGTATTGGAACCTTTGTTATTGAACAGAAAAACAGTATGTCTTCTGACCAGCCACAAGGTCAATACAGTGTTCTTTTTAATGTTGTTATTGGTGCATTATAACCATTGTATAGAAAAGCGTAGAGAAGTGACGACTACCCTTTTCTATTAATAAATTAATCAAAGGAGTTTTTTACTCCTTTGATTAATCTATATATCAAGGATTTTTATGAAAAAAAATTTAATATTCCTCATTCTATTATCAACTTTTGCACTTAGTGTTACTCTTCAACCCATGCTACAAATTCTTGATAGCAAGAAAAAAAGACACATGATTTTTAAAGTCTATAACCCAACAAAAGAGCCTGTTGCTGTCAGTTTTAATATCAAAAAATTGGTAGAAAACCACAACAACAAGGAAAAACGTGAAATGACTCAAAAAGTCTCTTTTTACCCCTCAGAGTTTGTCCTTATGCCTAAAGAGAGTAAAAAAATTCGTGTACGCTATATGTCAAATACTCTCCCAGATAAAGAGGAGATTTACCGAGTCATTGCAAAAGAGTTAAATGTTGATGTAAGTGATAGAGATAATAAAACTCAAACCAATGTCATAAAAGCCAAAGTAAAAATGAGACTCACTTATGAAGGACTACTTCTTGTACATAAAGCTGAGGCACAAAGCCAACTAAAAATAGAAAATTTTAAAGAGTTATCTCCAAAAAAAGATAGACGCGTTGTTAAAATGACCATTCTTAATAGTGGTAATGCAAGTAGTGTACCAAACCTACAAAATTTTAACTTTATTGTAACAATTAATGATAAAGAGTACAAACTCACAGAAGATGACCTACGTTATGCAGAAATTAGACGTGTTTTGGCACAGGATAGCAATACATTTACACTTAAAAATCTAAAACTACCTGCTGGTAAAATTACAAACATACGTTTAGAGAAAAAATAATTTTTTATTTAATAGAAAGATTTACGAAAGGTATTCACAATGAAAGTGCTTCTAATAATGCTTACCCTCATTTTTAATTATGCTTTTTCTTCTTATTTAGTTGTTGGAGATAAAAATAATTTGACAACAGCTAATGATGGAGAGATTATTCTTAATGCTATTAGCATTGATTTCTCTAATTTAGAGGTTGGAAGTAATAACAGTTATATTGATATTCCAATCTATGTAAAAAGTGATAGCAATGAAGAGATAAAAATGAAGCTTAGTAATATCTTGACATTAAAACAGGGAGAGGAGTCCATTACACTAAATCTCTCTTATAGAGAGAGTACGATTGAGAATAATATTCCTTTTATACTTATGAACAGTGGAGAGGGTGGACGTGATGGAAATACCATTGTAGGCTCTATTAGAGTAACCCTACCCTCTCTTCCCTCCACACAAACCTATGGTAACTATGAGAGTAAAATTGATATGGAGTTAAGCAGTAGTAACCAGACAGATAGTGCTACAAATCAACTCTCTCTCTTTGCAGATGTAGCTCTTGTGGCTGTGGCAGGATTTGATGTTGTCTCATCCTATACAAAAGGAGAAAAGTTTCTTGATACAACTATTGACTATGGAACATTTAATTTAAATCAAAAAAATAGCATAGAGAAGAATCTTTTTATTAAAAGTAACAGCAATCAAAGCTTTAAAATCTCATTTGACACAACAGAGCTGATAAGCCAAATCAACAGCAACTACACCATACCTTTAAATTACTATTTCAATGCCATACCTTTTACGAATAATCAATACTTTACAGCACTAAATGGGAAAAATGAGGGAGAGACTTCTATTGGTGTAATAAAATTTGAGACAGACTTAATCGATAGTTCTCTTCTTGCAGGAAACTATCAAGGTGTTATTGATGTAACTGTATCCTTAGAGTAGAATGATGCAACAATATGCTATACTCTTAATTCTACTTATTAACCTCTCTCTATATGCCAATGAAATAAAAAGTGATAAACTCTTGGCTCAAAAGCTTTTTGAAAAGGCTTTTCATAAAAATGCTTCTGATAAAAAACTCTATTTTCCTTTAAAAATCAACGATATTATACATGATGAGGTTCTGGTTAAAATTGATACTCAAGAGAATATATCTATAACTAAAGAGACTATAGAGTATATTCTATCTCTATTAAAAGAGAAGTATCAAAAAAGGTTTAAATATCATCTTGAAAAGGATAATTTTATACCCCTTACAACAGTAAATCAAATGGGTATAGAGACAAGCTATGACCCCGATAATATTACCATTAATATTTTAATTCCTCCTCTACTTAAAAAATCTTCAAAAATTCGTTTAAATCGTTATCGTGCATTAGACCTAAATGGCTCTGTCATACCTGAGAAATATGCAGGAGGAATGAATTTCTATTTAAATGAATATTATAAGAGTAGTGACCAAGAGGATTCTATAGAGAGAGTGCCTCTTGTTCTCTCAAGTGACATGTTTTTAAATCTTAATGATTTGGTTATAGAGGGACGTGTTAATTATAAAGAAGCAGATAAAAAACTCTATAGAGATAGGATTCGAGTAATTAAAGATGATGAGATAAATCAAATACGTTATAGTGCTGGAGATATTTTTCTTCCAAATCAATATCGAATGTCCTATCCTCAAGTACTGGGTATAAGTATTGAAAAAAAAGTTGAACTAAACAGAGATTTTTCTCAAAATAGTTCACGAATTAATAGTTATGAATTCTTTCTGAAAAATAGCAGTCGTGTAGAGGTCTATATTAATGACAAACAGAGCAGAGTTTTAAATCTCAATGCAGGAACACATAATCTCTATGATTTAGGTATTCCTAATGGACTCAATCAAGTTAAATTAAAAATTATAGAAGATAATGGAAAAATAGAGTTCATCTCTTTTAATGATTTTAGTTATAGTGAAGTTCTAGAAAAAGGAGCAATAAAATATGGTTTGGGAGCAGGAGTAATCTCTAAAAAAGAAGAGAATGAATTTGTTTATAATAAAGATGAAAAACTACTATCAGGATATATAAGCTATGGTCTATTTGATGCAGTTACAGTAAAAAATGGTATTCAAACAACCCAAGAGTATCAAGGCTATGCCTTAGAGTTTATTATTGGCACAAATTTTGGACTCTTTAATCCTTATATAATTTATAGTAAAAACAGTACTGAGCAAGATATAAAAAGAGGATTAGAGTATCGAACCAATATTGGCAACTTTAATCTTAATTTGGGATATGAGAATAGTGGAGAGAACTTTACTACTTTAGATAACTATAAACAGAAACAAGATGGGGAAACTTCACTCTATAGAGCCAATATCTATACCCCCTTGGCATTTGGTATAAATTTAGGAATTACAGCATCCCAATATACCAAAATGGAAGATAAAGAAGATAAAATTGGAATAAGAGTAAATAAAAGATTTTGGAATAAACTTGATACACGCATTGACTTTAATTCCTTAAGAAAGAGCGATAAATCAACTGAAAACCTCATCTATGCAACTGTTGAGTATAGATTTAAAAAAGAACGACTTCGATATACAAACTATATTGAAGAGAAACGTCAAATATTAAATGCCAATCATAATACTCAAGGACGATATGGTCTTTCACATAATCTAGAGATTGACCACACGGATGAAAAAGATAAATACTACGCACAAGCAAATTTAAAAGATGAAAAATTTAAACTCGATACCACCTACAGATTAACTGATAATAAAGATGGTCATAATAAAAATCAATCATTGGGCATCCAATTCTCAACAGGTTTTGTCTTTGCTGGAGATACTGCAACCATAACAAAGCCAATTAACTCAAGTTTTATTATTGTAAAGAATGACCCTAAGCTAAAAGAACCCCTTGGATTAGATGGATACCAAGATATTAATCAACATATCTACAGCTCTTTTGCTTTACCAATAGGAGATTACACTACAAGGGAACTGAGTGTAGATGAGCGTGAACTTGATTTTGGAATAGATTTAGAAAAAAGTACACAAAACTTCTATAGCAACTATAAAAGTGGTTCGGTAATGGATATAAAAGTTCAAAATCTCTATAGTGTAAAAGGAATTTTAATTGATAAAAAGACCAATCAACCTATATCAAACAAAGCTTTTAAAATTTTTAATACTGAGCTTGGTAAAAAAACTCTGGGCTTCACTAATGAAGAGGGAGCATTTACAATAAGAGAGGTTGATGTTGGAACATACAATGCTACACTTCTACGAGAAGAGCAGTATGAAGGTGTTGCTAAGTTTAATTTTACTATCAATAACAATAGAACAAATTTAATTGACTTAGGTAAAATAGAAGTTGATATGCCCAAGAAAAAAGATATAAAAAAATATATTATTTTTAATGAAAAAAGTAAATCTACTTAATGGCTATCGTAAAAGCGTAACTCTCTTCTTTTTTGTCTCTTGATATTATTAATCCTCCAACACGAGTAAATTTTCTATATCTGTTGGTTGAAAAGTCCAAAGGTCTGTTACTCAAAAGAGCATTGTTTAACCATACCTTAGATAACGAGTTGACTTTTTCATTAGAAAAAGAGAGGGTTAAACCTTGATAGTTGGTTTGAAGTAAAATATCTTGTTCTATTCTACTCTCATCATAATAAGTTGTCTTCAATTTCGTTTCTGCTTTTACAGGAACGGTAGCTGTAATTTGAATACTACTATCAGCCATAAGGCTAATATTTAATAGTACTAAAGATACGGTTAATTTTAACATTCTCTATTTCCTTTAATTTTCTTAATTTAATTATATAGAAGTTTAAATGGAATAGATATAAAAAAGTTATACTTTCTATAGTTTACCTTTAGAAAGTTCTCTCTACCTTACTTTTTAACCACATTTAGGATAAAATAACAACATTTTATAACACAGGGTTTAACAATGGATATTCGACAAAGTTTTCTAGATTTTTTTCAAAGCAAGGGGCATCAACTCTATCCGAGTAGCCCATTAGTACCAATTGATGATGATGGTACACTGATGTTTGTTAACGCAGGGATGGTTCCTTTTAAAAGTATTTTTACTGGGGATGCCCCTATTCCCAACCCTCCTCGTGCTACAAGCTCACAAACCTGTATACGGGCTGGTGGAAAGCATAATGACCTGGATAATGTAGGGTATACAGCACGACATCACACCATGTTTGAGATGTTGGGTAACTTCTCGTTTGGGGACTACTTTAAAGAGGAAGTAATGGCTTACGCGTGGGAATTTATTACCTCGGAAAAGTACCTAAATTTACCAACCGAGAAGCTATGGGTTACCGTACACGAAGATGATGATGAGGCTTATGAGCTGTGGCAGAGACATATCTCTAAAGATAGAATTATGAAGTTCGATGACAAAGAGAACTTTTGGGCAATGGGCGATACAGGAGCTTGTGGACCTTGTTCTGAGATATTCTATGACCAAGGAGCAGAACACTTCAATGGTTCAGAGGACTATATGGGTGGCGAAGGCGACCGTTTCTTAGAGATTTGGAACTTGGTCTTTATGCAGTATGAACGAGATGAAGCAGGAAATTTAAATCCTCTTCCAAAACCAAGTATCGACACAGGTATGGGCTTTGAGAGGGTTGTAGCAATTAAAGAGGGGGAGCTTAACAACTACCACTCTAGTATCTTTATGCCATATATCAACCAAATAAGCGAAATGGTAGGGGTTGAGTATAATTATGATGCTCCAAACTCTGCCAGTTATCGTGTTATTGCTGACCATTTACGTTCATGTTCATTCCTTTTAGCTCAAGGAGTAAACTTTGATAAAGAGGGGAGAGGATATGTACTTAGACGTATTATGAGACGTGCCATTCGCCACGGTTATCTATTGGGATTACGAGAGCCATTTATGCACAAGATGGTTGATACCTTAGTTGATGTTATGGGAAAACAGTACACCTATCTTCCAGAGAGAGCAGAGAGTATTAAAGCATCGATGAAACTTGAAGAGGAGCGTTTCTTTAAGACCATTGAAGATGGGATTAAACTCTTTAGTGCTGAGTTAGAAAATACAACCGATACCTTTAATGGAGAGGTTGCTTTTAAACTCTATGACACTTATGGTTTCCCTCTAGACCTTACTGAAGATATGTTAAGAGAGAAAAATATCGCTTTAGATATTGAAGGATTTAATAAAAAGATGGATGCCCAAAAAGCCCAATCAAAAGCTGGTTGGAAAGGGACAGGAGAGGCAAGTGCCACAGGAGACTTTAAAGAGTTAAAAGAGCATTTTGGCATTAATGAGTTTGTAGGGTATAACAAAACTTCAAGCCAAGCAACAGTACTTGCTCTACTTGACGAGAACTTTAAAAGAGTAGAAGAGATTAATGGCAAAGGGTGGGTCTTTTTAAGTAATACGCCATTCTATGCCGAATCGGGTGGACAGGTTGGAGATACTGGAGTTCTGGATTTTAACGGAGCAAAACCAACTGTTAAAGTACTTGATACCAAAAAGTTTTTAGATATGAATCTCTCATTAGTTGATGGTTCAGTTAAAGTATGTGACCAAGTAGAGGCGATTGTTCACAACACAAGAACAGAGATAGAGCGACACCACTCTGCAACCCACCTACTCCATGCAGGGTTACGTGCCATTTTAGGAGACCATATTGCCCAAGCAGGTTCACTAAATGATGATAAACGTCTGCGTTTTGACTTCTCTCATCCACAAGCTATGACAAACGATGAATTAGAGCAAGTAGAAGCGTGGGTAAATGATAAAATTAGTAGAAATATTAGTGGAAAAACAGAAATAATGACCATTGACCAAGCCCGAGAATCAGGAGCAATGGCACTATTTGGCGAAAAGTATGGTGATGAGGTTCGCGTAGTAAGCTTTGGAGATGCCTCTATTGAGCTTTGTGGAGGAACACATATTAAAAACACTTCTGAAATTGGCTTATTTATGATTACCAAAGAGTCAGGAGTCAGTGCTGGTGTAAGACGTATTGAAGCTATCTGTAGTAAATCAGCCATTGCCGAGGTAAAAGTGTTAAGAGAGTCACTAAACGAGATAAAATCTGAACTCAAAAACCAAAACCCATTGGCAGGAATCAACCGACTAAAAGAGGATATTAAAAAGCTAAAAACAGAGCTAAAAACTGCTCTAAGCTCAACTAAAAAAGAGCTAACAGTTGCCCAAATAAACAATATAAATGTAGTGGTAGAAGAGGTAGAAGCAGGAGATATTAAAGAGCTAATAGACGAAGCCAAGAACAAGTACCCAAATATTGCTATTATGCTCTTTCAGAAAAAAGGCAAAAAAGTAATGATTGCTTGTGGTTCAAAAGATACAAACATCAAAGCAGGAAACTGGATTAAAGCCATTGCCCCAATCCTTGGTGGAGGAGGTGGAGGAAGAGCAGACTTCGCCCAAGCAGGTGGAAAAGATGCCTCTAAAATAGATGAGGCTAAAGAGAAGGCTGTTGATTATCTTCGGGATAATTTGTAAAAATTTGCATAGGTCGGGATATCTAATCCCGACAAATTGGTAACTTTTTCTATATTTTACTACTTGTTCCATAAGGGTCAATTAACGTAAAGATTTAAACTCTCACTGCTTTTACGGAATCACAGGTGCATCAATCTCTTCTCCTAAGAAAGCATAACTTTTTCCTATTCGAGCCACAGGCTTAAAAGAGATACTTAATCGCTCTTTGTCTGTAATGATTCTATCGTCTACAAATATCTCTTTAACATTTAGAACCAAAGGTATGGTGGTGCCACCTCCTAAGTCTATCTCTTGATTCAAGGTACAGAAGTAAGCACTTGGAACACCCTCTATCATTGGAGGATAACCATCAACTACTCTTTGAGTAGGAATATCAAAAAGTTCTGCTTCACTTACATCACTGTCTAAACCTTTAGAGCTAAAGTGCATCTTCTCTAAATCTTTCTCTTCTACCATACAGATGGTACATTTTTGCGTTTTACGAATATTTGCCAAAGTATCTTTTGGTGTTCCATCGGCTTTATGCCCCACACTAATCAGAATCGAAGCAGGTTCTGAGCTTAAACCAATAAAATAGCTAAATGGAGCAATATTAATTACACCATTATCCTCAGTAACCACCCATGCAATAGGTCGAGGAAGAATGGTTTGAGCCATTAATTTGTAAGTTTCATTTATTTTTGTATCTTTTTCAAGATTAAATATCATTTTTTGTCCTTTAATTTTTTAATTTTTTCTATTAATTACACAAACTCCATCGCCACTATATCATCAAAACTAAAACTCTCTTTGCTCCAAACTTTGCTATCATCCTCTTGTTTTATCTCAATAAAAAAGTAATCAAACATCTCACTGCTTTTGCTTTGGTCTATTTTAAAATTTACAAATTCAAGAATACTCACTGCTTTTGTTCCTAAAGCTGTAGTTGAAACCTGTTTTATCTTTTTATCTTTAAAATCTTTCATCAAAATATCATATTGGCTTAATGGTTCAATAGTCATTTTAGAAGGATTTTGATAAAGATACTCCCAAACTTTTAGAGCCTCTTCTTTATCTAAAATCGTTCGGCTATCGTTTATAATTTTTC
>Ga0256828_1002839_pt1 | contig 10103 bp, 11 predicted proteins | sample CV88metaG_FD_185993 | JGI IMG/M metagenome (GOLD analysis project Ga0256828, IMG submission 185993) | Hydrothermal vent microbial communities from East Pacific Rise, Pacific Ocean - CV88 | ecosystem: Environmental > Aquatic > Marine > Hydrothermal vents | place: Pacific Ocean: East Pacific Rise... | reverse complement strand
GAAAAGAGACCAGCAGATGTTGTAGGACCCGTGTGTGAGAGTGGAGACTTCTTTGGTAAAGATGTGCCTCTTCCACCTCTTTCGCATAATGACCTACTTGTGGTACACTCAGCAGGGGCGTATGGGTTTACGATGGCATCAAACTACAACACCCGTGCCAAACCAGCCGAAGTAGCCATTGAAGCAGGTAAAGAGAGACTCATAAGAGCCAGAGAGACATATGAAGACCAAGTACGTTTAGAGTTAGAGTACTTACAGTAAAGGTAAAAAGATGACACTAGATGAATTACGCCAAGGCATTGATAAGATTGATGATACCCTCCTTAAACTCTACAATGAGCGTATGGAGTTGGTACATCAAGTAGGAGAGTTAAAGAACACTACGGGTGCGCCCATCTACCGTCCTGAGCGTGAAAAGTCTATCTTAAACCGTCTCAAAGCACAGAATGATGGCAAGCTTACCGATGCGGCTATTGATGCGCTTTTTTTAGAGATGTTTGCCGTAGCACGTAACCTTGAACTTCCTGAAGGGGTAGCCTTTTTAGGACCAGAGGCGAGTTTTACCCATCAAGCAGCCGAGAGTAAGTTTGGCGCGATGTCAGCCTACTTACCTATTGGCTCTATTGAGGGGGTCTTTAGAACTGTTGACAAAGGGGCTGCCAAATTTGGTGTCATACCCATAGAGAACTCCTCCAATGGAATTGTAAGTGACACTATCGCATGTCTAGATAGTTACGATTTAAAGATTATTGCTGAGGTGATGATTGATGTCCATTTTGCCTTTGCCACACTGTGTGAAGATTACAAAAAGATTACCAAAATCTACTCTAAAGATATCGCTTTTGGACAGTGTCGTAAATTTTTACAAGATGTAGGCTTAGACAATGTGGAGTTGGTACCAGTAGAGTCCACAGCAAAAGCAGCCAAATTGGCAGCCCAAGATGAGCAGAGTGCGGCACTTTGCCCCTCTATCGCAGCCAAACTCTACAACCTCCCTATTCGTTTTGAAAATGTTGAAGACAACACCAACAACAGGACACGTTTCTTTATCATCTCCAATTTTGAAAATGGTATCTCAGGGAACGATAAAACCTCTCTTTTGGTAAGACTCTCCAATGAGCCAGGCTCTTTGGTAAATTTCCTTAACCATTTTGAAGAGGCAAAGGTCAACCTTACAAAGATTAAGTCCCATATTGTAGGGGGAGAGTCTATCTTCTTTATAGAGTTTCATGGACACAAAGATGATGCGACGATTCAACCTATTTTAGAAGCCCATAAAGATGAGATAAAAGTATTGGGATCGTATGTGAAAGAGACAGATGATGTCTAAGCAGTGTGGGCTATCTTCCCACATAACACCAATGAAGGTAAAAGAGAATGAAATTTAATAAAGTACTACAAAACATTAAAACCTATGAGGCTGGTAAGCCTATTGAACTTGTTGTAAGAGAGTATGGTATTGCTCCTGAAGATGTGGTAAAGTTAGCCTCTAATGAGAACCCTATTGGGACGAGTCCAGCAGTAAAACAAGCCCTCATCGACAATTCGGACAAAGCCCATCTCTATCCAGATGATAGTATGTTTGAACTCAAAGAGGCGTTGGCACGTAAGTATGATGTTGATGAAAACAACATCATCATAGGAGCAGGTTCAGACCAAGTTTTGGAGTTTATCTCTAGAGCACTACTCAATGAAAATGAGTCTGTACTTATGTCTGGTGTTACCTTTGCGATGTATGAGATTTATGCCAAGCAGATGGGAGCAAAAGTCTATAAGACAGCCAGCTATGCGCACCGTTACGATGAGTTTATGGAGGCGTATGAGATGTATCACTCTAAGGTGGTCTATATCTGTACACCTAACAACCCTACAGGAGATGCCACTTCAAAAGAGGAGGTACTACGCCTGATTGAAGCCATTGGTAAAGAGAGCTTGGTGGTTGTAGATGGTGCTTACATGGAGTACGCAGCAGCAAAAGATGCTGCCTATGCCATTACCCCAAATGATCTTATGGGCTATGAGAATGTCATCTACTTAGGGACTTTCTCTAAAGCCTATGGGTTAGGGGGGATGCGTGTAGGGTATGGTATTGCCCAACCAGCCCTCATTCAAGAGCTCTACAAAATGAGACCTCCATTTAACATCTCTACACTCTCTTTGGCTTCAGCCATCGCTGCGTGTGGGGATGATGCTTTTGTGGCAGAGTCCATAGCGTTACATCAAGAGCAGATACAACGCTATGAAGCCTTTGCCAAAGCCAACGGGTTTACCTATATTGAGAGTTATACCAACTTTATTACCTATCTGTTTGATGAGCGTATGGACTCAACCAAGATTGCCGATGCCCTCTTACAAAGAGGGGTGATTATCCGTAACCTTGCATCGTATGGGCTCAATGCCTTACGTATTACCGTAGGTACTGCCAAACAAAACGATATCTTCTTTAAGCACTTTTCAGAGGTTATTGCTTGAAAAAGGTCATTGTAGTAGAGGCAAATGAGGTAGAGGTAAAGCCTTTTTGTTTAGAAGCCTTTATAGAACCTAAAGTAAAAAGATGTAATATGAAAAGTGTGACTAAAAAAGAGCTAAGAGCGTTAGCTGAGAGCTTACAGTTGCCTTACACCAAACATGAGATTGCATTTGCTAAAAAATTGATTACACAACTTTGTAAATAGTAAAGAAGAGAAGATGAATATAGAAGCATATACCATAGAAGAACTCAACACTTTAGCACACGATATTAGAGAGAAGATTCTTCATACTGTCAGCCACAATGGGGGACACTTAAGTTCAACATTGGGTGCGACAGATTTAATTGTGGCAATGCACAAAGTGTTTGATGTCACGAAAGACCCTTTTATCTTTGATGTAAGTCACCAAGCCTATGCGCATAAACTTTTAACCAATAGATGGGAAACATTCGATACCTTACGTCAATTTCAGGGGATGTGTGGCTATACAAAACCGAGTGAATCAGAGTACGATTACTATGTGGCAGGACACAGCTCAACCTCTATCTCTTTGGCTGTGGGAGCAGCGAAAGCCATAGCCCTCAAAGGGGAGGAGAGAATTCCTGTAGCCTTTATTGGTGATGGGAGTATGAGTGCTGGTATGGTCTATGAAGCACTCAATGAACTAGGTGACAGAAAATACCCCGTAGTGATTGTCTTAAATGACAACGAGATGAGTATTGCCAAACCTATTGGAGCACTCTCTAAACTTCTCTCTCAGAGTATGGCAAGTCCTTTTTACCAAAAGTTTAAGTCCAAGGTAGAGAAGATAGTCGAGATGATGCCAGAGGGTACAAGCTATATGGCAAAGCGTGTAGAGGAGTCCTTTAAGCTTATTACCCCTGGTATCTTGTTTGAAGAGATGGGCATAGAGTACATCGGACCTGTAGATGGACACGACATAGAGGGGCTTATTGCTACTATGGAGGTGGCAAAATCTTTAGGTAAACCTGTTATTATTCATGCGCAAACTACTAAAGGGAAGGGGTATGAGATTGCCGAAGGGCACCAAGAGCATTGGCATGGGGTAGGTGCATTTGATTTAAAGACAGGTGACAGCTTCAAAAAAGCCTCTCAAAAAGCAGCCACTACTATCTTCTCTGAAACAATGGTAGAGATGGCAACCCAAGATGAGAAGGTTGTAGGTGTCACAGCTGCGATGCCAAGTGGTACAGGTATGAGTGCCGTGATGGAAAAGTTTCCTGAACGTTTTTGGGATGTCGCTATTGCTGAGCAACACGCCGTAACCTCCATGGGACCATTGGCAAAAGAGGGATTTAAACCCTTTTGTACCATCTACTCTACCTTTTTACAACGTGGGTATGACCAAGTCATTCATGACATCGCACTTATGGATGTAGGTGTAGCCTTTGCCTTAGATAGAGCAGGAATTGTCGGAGAAGATGGAGAGACGCACCAAGGGGCATTTGACATCTCTTTTTTAAGAGCTATCCCCAATATGACACTTCTCGCACCCTACAATGAGAGTAGTATGAAAGCGTGTATGTATTTTGCGAAATCCTACAATCACCCTTGTGCTTTTAGGTATCCACGAGGGGCATTTATAGCAGACGATTGTGAAGTACCAGCGTATGAGTTGGGAAAATCACACCTCCTTCAAGAGGGAGAAGAGATACTCCTTATTGGGTATGGCAATGGGGTAGGACGTGCCCAAAAGGTAGCAAAACTTTTAGAGAAAAAAGTGGCTATTTTGGATTTACGTTTTGTGAAGCCTCTTGATGAAGTGATGCTTAGAGGGTTAAGCAGAAAGTATAAAAAGTGGTTTGTTTTCTCAGACTCAGCCAAAATGGGAGGGGTGGGTTCAGCACTCTTGGAGTTTTTAAGCCAAGAGAATATTTTAGATGTGGCATTAACCTCTTTTGAGTATGATGATGCTTTCATTACCCATGGCAATACCAAGTTGGTAGAGGAGAGCCTAGGCTTACTCCCAGAACAACTTGCCAAAATAATAGCGTAGGTGCATTTAATGCACCACATCGTTGAATTAAACAAAGAGATAGCCTAGCTATCTTTTTGTTAAGTTCAGTGACAGTGGACGAACTTATAAATAATAAAGGATTAAAAATGGCTAACGAATACATTTTTACCAGTGAATCAGTAACCGAAGGTCACCCCGATAAGATGGCTGACCAGATCTCAGATGCAATTTTAGATTACATTATTGAAAGAGATCCACAAGCGAGAGTGGCTTGTGAGACTTTACTGAGTAACGGTTTTTGTGTTATCGCAGGAGAGTTAAAAACACATACTTATGCCCCTATGCAAGAGATCGCAAGAGAGGTGGTAAGAGAGATTGGTTATACCGATGCGAGTTATGGGTTTGACTACAGAAGTGCTGGTGTTCTCAATGGTGTAGGAGAGCAATCTCCCGATATTAACCAAGGGGTAGATCAAGCCGATGGAGAGATTGGTGCTGGTGACCAAGGACTTATGTTTGGATACGCATGTAAAGAGACACCAGAGCTTATGCCTTTGCCTATCTCATTGGCACATAAAATTACGGCAAAACTAGCAGAAGTGAGAAAAAATGGAACCGTGCCTTTTCTACGTCCAGATGGGAAAGCACAAGTCTCTGTAAAGTATGTTGATGGTAAACCAGTCGCCATTGATACGATTGTTGTCTCAACACAACACCATGACAATGTAAGTCTAGAGCAGGTTCAACACGCTGTCTTAGAAGAGGTGATTAAAGCAGTCATTCCAGAAGAGCTTATGAGTGATGAGATTACCTACCACATCAACCCAACAGGACGCTTTGTCATTGGTGGACCTCAAGGGGATGCTGGACTTACAGGACGTAAGATTATTGTCGATACCTATGGTGGAAGTTGTCCTCATGGTGGAGGAGCATTCTCTGGTAAAGATCCTACAAAAGTAGACAGAAGTGCTGCGTATGCTGCACGTTATGTTGCGAAAAATCTTGTAGCCGCAGGGGCATGTGAAAAAGCAACCCTTCAAATTGCGTATGCTATTGGGGTAGCAAAACCAGTTTCTATCTATGTAGATACCCATGGAACAGCCCATGTAGATGAGGCAAAAATTGTTGCGTGCGTAGAGGAACTTTTTGACCTTACTCCTAAAGGTATTATGGAAGAGTTAGATTTACTTCGTCCAATCTATCGTAAAACAGCAGCCTATGGGCACTTTGGTAGAGAAGATAAAGATTTCACATGGGAACAATTGAGTAGAGTAGAGGAGATTAAAGCTTTTTTAGGGCTCTAATTAAAGAATAATTTAAATAAGTTTTGATATAGTTTGTCTGTATTTAAACTAAGGAGAAAATAATGGCAGTAATTATTACAGATACTTGTATTAACTGTGCGGCATGTATTGATGAGTGTCCAGTAGAAGCAATCGTTGATGAGGACGATAACCCAACAGGTGAAGAGATTTACTACGTATACGCAGACAAATGTGTTGAGTGTGTAGATCACTTTGATGTTCCAGCATGTGCTGAAGCATGTCCAACTGAGGGTTGTATCCAATGGGATGACGTTGTTGACGGTATGCCAGCAATGGAAAACAGAGGTGAAAAAGGTACTCCAGTTATCGAAGACTAATCACCCTCCTCTTGTCAGGCTCCTGCCTGACAACTTCTTAAAACTTTAACTTACATTAACTTTATATATTTTTAATCTTTCTTACGCTATAATCCCGCCCGAATACTCTCCTCACAATAGATTTGGAAGTAAATAATCGTTCAGGAAAAATTATGGAACAAACATTATCAATCATCAAACCAGATGCAGTCGCTAAAAACGTTGTAGGTCAAATTTTGGCTAGATTTGAAGCAGCAGACCTTAGAATTGCAGCAACTAAAAAGATTCAACTCTCTCAAGCAGATGCTGAAGCATTTTATGCTATTCACGCTGAGAGACCTTTCTTTAAAGACCTTGTAGAGTTTATGATCTCTGGTCCAGTTGTTGTAACTGTACTTGAAGGTGAAAACGCAATGGCTAAAAACAGAGAGCTTATGGGGGCAACTAACCCTGCTGAAGCTGAAGCTGGAACAATTAGAGCAGACTTTGCAGAGAGCATCGATGCCAATGCAGTACATGGTTCAGACTCTGTTGAAAATGCAAAAAATGAGATTGCATTCTTCTTTGCTCAAAGAGAAGTTTGTTAAGACCTTTTTCGTTTGAAAATAGTTTTTGATAAAGTAGGGAGTACAGCCAAGCCCATTGAGCAAGAGGTTCAAGGGGTGAAGCTTGTAGGTACGCTACAAAAAAGTGGTTATCATCAAGTAGCATTAGATGCACAGCTTAGTGGAGAGATAACTTTAGATTGCGATAGATGTGGAGAGAGTTTTAGACACAATATGGCAACACATTTAAAGTTAACCTTAAGCGACAAGGTATCTGAAGATAAAGATGATTTAGATATAATTGAGTTTTTAGATGGGGTAATTGATATTACATACATCATTGAAAGCGAAATTAATGCAATAGAGGGTGCTTTTCATTACTGTGACCATTGTGATGGTAGTGAAGAGGCTCTTGAAATAGAATATTAAACATAAAGGATAGACTATGGCAGTACCTAAGAGACGTGTGAGTCACACAAGATCAGCGAAAAGAAGAACACATTACAAATTGACATTACCAATGCCAGTAAAAGATGCAGATGGAACATGGAGAATGCCTCACCACATGAACATGACTACTGGTGAGTACAAAACAACAAAAGCGTAATCTAGATGATTAAGATTGCGATTGATGCAATGGGTGGGGACTTCGGTCCTGAACCCATCATTGACGGTGTGGTTCAAGCACTAGAACATGAAAACTTCTTGCCTATTTTAGTGGGCGATAAAGAGGAAATTCTCTCTTACCTTCCCCAGTATTACATTAACAAAGTTGAAATTGTTGAAGCTTCTGATGTCATTGCGATGAGCGATGCGGCAACAGATGCCCTTAAGCGAAAAGAGTCTTCTATCTATAAGGCTGTAGAGCTTGTACGTGAGGGTGAAGCAGATGCTGTGGTTTCAGCAGGACACTCAGGTGCTACTATGACAGCAGCTACTTTGCGTATAGGGCGTATTAAAGGGATTAAAAAACCAGCTCTTGCTACGTTGATGCCAAGTGTTACAGCAACAAAGACATTGGTACTTGATGTGGGTTCAGTGACAGATTGTAAGCCAGAGAATTTGTTTCAGTTTGGTGCCATGGGTGAAGCGTATGCTGCGAAGATTTTAAAGATTGACAATCCTAAAGTAGGGCTTCTTGCCAATGGGTCTGAAGACTCAAAAGGAAATGAACTTACAAAGGCAACATTTCCTCTTCTTAAAGCACTGAAGGGCTTTATTGGAAATGTAGAGGGGAAAGATATCTTTAATGGAAAAGTCAATGTTGTTGTATGTGATGGATTTACGGGCAATATTTTGCTTAAAACTTCAGAAGGGGTTGTCTCAACTGTCTTCGATTTGATGAAGCAGCATATTCGTAAATCTTTGCCAGCAAAGATTGGTGCTTTGATGATGAAGAAGAAAGTCTTTGGCAATATGAAAAAGCAAGTCGATAAAGATGAGTATGGTGGCGCACCACTTTTAGGACTTAAAGGGTGTGCGATTATCTCTCATGGTGCTTCAAGCCCTAAAGCGATTAAGAATGCTATTTTTCAGGCAATCTCTTATGTTAAGTCCGATGTAAATGCTGAAATTGAGGAGATTCTCTCTCAAACAGATGCGTAAGATAAAGCTTTTTTAGGTTTAAAAAAGCACTTCTTTTATTTGCCATACCTTCATGGTATGGCAATTTCCCCTATTTTTTAGAAATTTCCTTATAAAGTTATGGTAGAATACTTACCAATAATGTGTTAAGGATAACTATGTCACAAATTTATGCTTCATTTAAATCTATCGGTGCGTATGTGCCTGAAAAAATTTTAAGTAACGCTGATCTTGAAAAGATGGTAGATACCACAGATGAGTGGATACTTAAGCGTACTGGTATAAAAGAGAGACATATTGCTGCTGATGATGAAGTCACAAGTGATATGGGAGCAAAAGCGGCAGCACTTGCCATAGAGCGTTCAGGTATTGCCAAAGAGGAGATAGACCTTGTGTTGTGTGCGACTGTCACACCAGACTACTTCAATATGCCTTCAACAGCGTGTCTCATCTCCGATAAATTGGGAATGAAAAATGTACAAGCATTCGATATCTCTGCTGCGTGTAGTGGGTTTGTCTATCTTATCTCGGTAGCAAAAGCCTTTATTGAGTCTGGTATGAAAAAAAATGTGCTTATTATTGGGGCAGAGAAGTTCTCTTCTATTGTGGACTACACAGACAGAAGTACCTGTATCTTGTTTGGTGATGGTGCTGGAGCAGCAATGATTAGTGCTACAACCAATCAGTCTGAAGCCTTTATTGATGTCCATGCTAGTGCGGATGGATCTTACGCAGACTTTTTGGTGACACCAGCTCCAGGAAGTGTAAACCCTATGAGTCAAAAGGTGTTAGATGAGGGGTTGAACTTTGTTCAGATGAAGGGGAATGAGACCTTTAAATTGGCTGTAAAAACCCTTACTAAAGATGTCAAAGAGATTTTGGCTAAAAATGAGATTGAAGCAAGTAGCATTCCTCACTTTGTACCACATCAAGCCAACTACCGTATTATTAAGGCAGTGGGGGATGCGTTGAAGATGACAGAAGAACAAGTAGTTGTTACTGTTGGAAAGTATGGAAACACTTCTGCTGCGTCTATCCCTATGGCGATTAATGATATCTGGGAGTCAGGACGCCTTCAAAATGGAGAGCTTATGCTCTTAGATACCTTTGGTGGAGGGCTTACTTGGGCTTCTGCTCTGCTTCCTTTTGCAGGTAAAGGTAAATAGTTCGTGCGTATTGGGTTTATTGGCGATATTGTAGGTAAACCTGGTCGCTTGATGCTTAAGCGACATCTTCAAAGACTCCAGCAAGAACACTTCATTGATTTTACTATTGCCAACTATGAGAATGCCTCTCATGGATTTGGGATAACAGAGAAGAACTGTAAAGAGCTTTTGGGGTATGGTGTCGATATGATGACAGGAGGGAACCACTCTTTTGATAAAAAAGAGATACTCTCTATGTTTGAACACTACCCTCTTATTCGTCCTATGAACTACCCTAAAGATACAGCAGGTTCAGGACTCTTTACAACGACACTGTTAGGTAAAGAGTTAGCCGTATTGAACTTGATGGGACACTACACCATGCCGATGGTAGATAACCCTTTTACCATGATTGTAGAGGAGGTTTCTACGCTAAAAGCCCAAGGCATTAAGCATATTGTTTTAGATTTTCATGCTGAGGCGAGTTCGGAGAAGAACGCACTTTTTCATATGTTAAAGGGTGATGTAAGTGCCATTTTTGGTACCCATACCCATGTAGCAACCGATGACTTACAAGTCGTAGAGGGATGCTGTTATGTGACCGATGTAGGGCTTACAGGGTGTAGAGATGGTGTCATAGGGATGGATAAAGCGATCCCTATGAAACGCTTTTTAACGGGGCTTGGAGGACACTATGATATTAACGACAAGTGTCAAGCTATTTTACAGATGATTGTTTTTGAGTTGAATGATGAGGGA
>Ga0256828_1002838_pt1 | contig 10103 bp, 9 predicted proteins | sample CV88metaG_FD_185993 | JGI IMG/M metagenome (GOLD analysis project Ga0256828, IMG submission 185993) | Hydrothermal vent microbial communities from East Pacific Rise, Pacific Ocean - CV88 | ecosystem: Environmental > Aquatic > Marine > Hydrothermal vents | place: Pacific Ocean: East Pacific Rise... | reverse complement strand
TCTTTGACAATGTGTCAATCCCACAGCAATAGCATCTGAAATATCAAGAGGCTTTATCTCTTGCTTAATACCTAACAATCGTCTAACCATAAATGAAACCTGCTCTTTAGTAGCTTTACCGTTACCTGTAACTGCTTTTTTAACCTGAAGAGGTGTATATTCACTAAAACCACCTATCTCTTGAAGTATTTTTAAACTCATAGCACCTCTAAACTGTGCTAATTTTATCACAGATTTTGGATTGTGTGCAAAAAACATATCCTCAATTGCAACCTCTTTTATTGTGTGATTTTTTAAAATAAGATCTATCCCCTCCACAAGTTCAACTATTTGTTCTTGTAATACTCTAGACTTGATTTTTATCAGTCCAGCTTCAACTAATCTTGGTTTATTCACATAGTTATTCAACTCTAATATTGAATAACCACAGTTGATAGTCCCAGGATCTATCCCTAATACTTTAATATTATTCACAATATTCACATCCAATTCATTAACTTTATTCACATATGTGAATAATCATAGCATACTTTTACTTTTTTTAGATATAATAATATTAATTTAAAAAAATTAGCAATAAGGTGATAAAAATTTTGACAACAAAAGATATATTATTAGAACTAGAAAAAGAGGTATCTCAAAATGAATATAATAGATACCTTAAACAATTAGTATACAAAAAAGCTAGTTCAAATGATCAAGTTGCAATCTTTGAGGTACAAAATAAATTTATTGCAAATTTTATCAAAACAAAATACACTTCACTTTTAGAAGATATATTTGAAAAAAATGAAAACTATAAACCAGAGATAGTTATAAGAATTGTGGGAGATAAAAAACGTACACAATCAGATAACTCAAGCTCTAAACAAAATAACAATGAAGCATCTAATACTATACTAAACCAATCTTTTACATTTGAATCTTTTGTAGTAGGAAGTTCAAATGAGATGGCATATACAGCAAGTAAAGCAGTTGCAGATAAACCTGGTATTTTATACAACCCTTTATTTATCTATGGTAATACAGGATTAGGTAAAACTCATCTACTTCAAGCTATAGGAAATGATGCCATAGAGAAAGATAAAACAGTGATATATGTAACTGTTGAGCAGTTTATGAATGATTTTCTATTTAGTATGAAAAATAAAAATATGGAGCATTTTAAAGCAAAATATAGAAAATGTGATCTACTTTTAATTGATGATATACAATTTTTAAGTGGTAAAGAGACCACTCAAGATGAGTTTTTTCACACTTTCAACGAACTTCACACAGCAAATAAACAGATAGTTATGACAGCAGATAAACTACCATCTCAAATTGCAGGTATTGAAGAGAGATTAAAAAGTAGATTTGAGCATGGCTTAAAATCTCATATTTTAGCACCAGAGTTAGAAACAAAAATAGCTATTATAGAGAAAAAATCAGAATTAAACGGTATACACCTTACTAAAGAGATTATTAATTTTATAGCTACAAACCTTGATAACTCAGTAAGAGAGATAGAGGGTGTACTTATCCAAATAAATGCTAAGATAAACCTTCTAGGGCAAGATATAAGCTTAGAGCTTGTACAAAGTTTATTAAAAGATCAAATTAAACAAACTAAAGAGAATATAAAATTACCAGATATTATAAATATGGTATCAAATGAACTAAATATAAAACCATCTGATCTAAAATCTTCTAAAAGAACTGTAAATGTAGTAAATGGAAGAAGAATAGTTATATATCTAGCAAGAGAACTTACACATAACTCTATGCCAGATATTGCGAAATTTTTAGGTATGAAAGATCACTCAAGTGTAAGTAAAAATATCTCTAAAGCAAATGAGCTTAGAGAAAAAGATGAAAATTTTAGACTGATTATCGAAAATCTAAAAAACAAAATTATAAATAAGGAGAGTTGATAAGTTAATACTCCTGTGAATAGATGTGAATAAAAAAAATTTACTTGGCACTATGAAAAACCCAGTAAACTACTATTCAAATTGATTGTTTTCATCTATTCACAGTAACTACTACTATTACTACTTATTAATATACATTAAAAGGAAAAACATGAAATTTACAATAGCAAAAAATATCATAGAAAACATTGTATCTTCAATGCAACCATTTTTAAATAAAAAAGACTCTAGTTCTATCACTTCACATATATATTTAGAGATACAAAATAACAATCTAATTATAAAAGCAACAGATTATGAGATGGGAGCAGAAGCTTATGTATCTGATATAACAGATATCATAGATGGAAAAGCAACTATTAATGGAGGTAATTTTTTAAATATTATTAGAAGATTAAAAGATGAAGATATTATTTTTGAATCTATTGATAACAATCTAAATATCTCTCAAAAAAGATCAAACTTCAAACTACCTATGTACAATGCAAATGAATACCCACCTTTTCCTGAACTTAATGATCTAAAAAAATTAGATATAAATACTATAAATCTAATTACTAACATTAAAAAGATAACACCATCTATAGATAACAACAATCCTAAATTTGAATTAAATGGTGCATTAATAGATATAAAATCGGATAAAATAAATTTTGTTGCAACTGACACTAGAAGATTAGCTGTTGCTAAAATTGAAAATATCTCAAATAATGAAACACAAATTATAATACCTAAAAAAGCAATAGTTGAGATTCAAAAACTATTTTTAGATGAAGCTACTATAAAATACGATGATACAAACTTAGTTGTATCTAATAACAATTATACTTTTTTTACAAAATTAATAAATGGTAAATTTCCAGATTATGAAAGAATCATACCTAAAAATTTAAAATATAATTTTTCATTATCTAAATCAGCACTTATAGAATCTATTAAATTAGTTACTTCTATAGAATCTAAAATCAAAATCACTTTTAATTCAGATGCTACTATATTTGAATCTTTAGATGATGATAGTGAATCTAAAACACAAATTGATTCTAATTTAAATATAGATCAAAGTTTTTATGTTGCTGTAAATAGCAAATATATTTTAGATTTTTTAAGTAGTGTTAATAGTGAGACTATAAATATTGGATTTAATGAATCTAATTTACCATTTTATTTAGAAGATAATAATTTTATAATGATAATAATGCCAATAATACTAGACAAATAGAGGATAGAAAATGAATAATAATGAAGAAAACAATATTAACGAATTAGAAGATAATTATGGTGCTAGCAATATTAAAGTCCTAAAAGGTCTTGAAGCTGTTAGAAAAAGACCAGGTATGTATATTGGTGATACCAATATAAATGGTTTACACCATATGGTTTACGAGGTAGTAGATAACTCTATAGATGAAGCAATGGCTGGTTTTTGTGATACTATTAAAGTAACTATTACAAAAGAGAATGGGATAATTGTATCTGATAATGCAAGAGGGATACCTACAGATATTCATCCTGTAGAAAAAATTAGTGCAGCTACTGTTGCTCTAACAGTTCTACATGCAGGTGGAAAGTTTGATAAAGATACATATCAAGTTTCAGGTGGATTGCACGGGGTTGGTGTATCTGTTGTAAATGCCCTATCATCAACTCTAAAAATGACTATTTACAGAGATGGAAAGATACATTATCAAGAGTTTCATGAAGGTAAATACGATAAAGAGCTAGAGATCATAGGTGAGACTAAAAAAACAGGAACCACTATAGAGTTTATCCCTGATAATACTATATTTGAAGTAACTGAATATAACTACGATATTTTAGCAAAAAGATTTAAAGAGGTAGCATATCTAAATCCTAAGATAACTATAGAACTTAAAGATCAAAGAGATGGTAAAAAAGAGGTATTTCATTTTGAGGGTGGTATAAAACAATTTGTAGAGGATAGCAACAAAGCAAAACCTATCACAGATTCTATCTCTTTTAGTGCAAAAGATGATGGAGTAGAGGTAGATATTGCATTGATGTATAACGATACTTATGCTGGAAATGTAAAATCTTTTGTAAATAATATCCATACAGTAGATGGTGGTACTCACGAAGCTGGATTTAGAGATGGATTAACCAGAGCTATAAGAAATTATCTAAAGCAAAATGCAAATGCAAAAGATAGAGATGTAAAACTTGATGGTAATGATACTAGAGAGGGGTTAGTTGCTGTTGTAAGTGTTAGAGTTCCTGAACCTCAATTTGAGGGGCAAACAAAAGGTAAACTTGGCTCTTCTTATGTAAAACCAATTTGTCAAAAATTAACTTATGAGATGTTAAGTAAGTATCTAGAAGAAAATCCTGTTCAAGCAAAATTAGTGATGGAAAAGTCTCTAATGGCTGCACGTGGTAGAGAAGCTGCAAAAAAAGCGAGAGAACTTACACGAAAAACAGATAGTATGAGTGTAGGAACTCTTCCTGGAAAATTAGCAAATTGTCAAACAAAAGATCCAGAGATCGCTGAATTATACCTTGTCGAAGGGGATAGTGCGGGTGGATCTGCAAAACAAGGTAGAGATAGAGTTTATCAAGCTATTTTACCACTAAAAGGTAAGATTTTAAATGTAGAAAAAGCAAGACTTGATAAGATCTTAAAATCTGATGAGATAAAAAATATGATCACAGCTATTGGTTGTGGTATTGGTGAAGATTTTAATGAAGAGAAAATAAGATACCATAAAATCATTATTATGACAGATGCGGATGTAGATGGTAGCCATATTCAGACACTATTACTTACATTTTTCTTTAGATTTTTAAGACCTGTTATAGAAAAAGGTTATCTATATATTGCTCAACCACCATTATACCTATATAGAAAAGGGAAAAATGAGACATATCTAAAAGATAACAATGCATTAAGTAATTTCTTAATAGAGCATGGTCTTGGAAATTTTGAATTTCAAGGTATGGGATATAACGATCTTCTTGATCTATTTAAAATTGTTTCAGCTTATAGAGGTATGTTAGAAAATCTTGAAAAAAGATACTCTTTAATCGATGTTATTAAATATATTATAGAAAATGATAGATTAGTAGGTCTTACAAATGAGGATCTTTATGTAGAGATAGAAAAGTTTATACTTGATAATGGATCTAATATTTTAAGTAAAACTGTAACTGAAGAATCTATCCATCTATTTGTACAAACAGCAGAGGGGTTAGAGGAGTTAATAATTGATGATGATCTTTTTGCATCACCATATTTTGGAGAAGCTAGTTATCTATATAAAAAGATAAATGAGAGAGATCTTACAAATTTCAATGGTCAAGATCTAATAGAGGTTTTAACATCTATTGAAGATAGTGCAAAAAAAGGTGCATATATCCAAAGATATAAAGGTTTGGGTGAGATGAATCCAGAGCAACTTTGGGAAACTACAATGACACCAGATCAAAGAAGACTTTTAAAAGTAACTATCGACGATGCAGAGATCGCAAGTGATACATTTACACTATTTATGGGTGATGAAGTTGAACCTAGAAGAAAATATATCGAAGATCATGCAAAAGATGTTGAACATTTGGATGTATAGTCTAAATATATAAAATGGTACATTTTCCAGCACAATGGGAGGAGCAAGAGTTTGTTCAGATTGTTTTTCCACATAGGCAAACAGATTGGGTAGATTATTTCGATGAAGCTATAGAAACATTTGTCAATATAGCTTCATCTATTGCAAAATACCAAAAGTGTTTGGTTGTAGCAAAAGAGCTCTCTTTTGTAAAATCTTTATTTACAAATATTAAAATTAAAAAAAATATCAAATTTGTTTCTATTGATAGTAACGATACATGGTCAAGAGATTTTGGTGCAATCACCGTATATGAAAATGGTAGAGCGACACTATTAGATTTTAAATTTAATGGCTGGGGTTGTAAATATCCATCAAATCTTGATAACGAAGTATCAAAAAAACTAAAACAAAAAGGTATATTTAAAGATTATAAATATAAACAGATCCCTATGGTATTAGAGGGTGGTTCGATCGATACAGATGGATCAGGTGTATTGATCACTACAACAAAATGTTTATGTGAAAAAAATAGAAATCCACAATTTACTAAAAATATTATAGAACAAAAATTAAAAAAAATATTTGGTGTAAAAAAAATATTATGGTTAAATAGTGGGGCTTTAGTTGGAGATGATACAGATTCCCATATAGATACATTAGCAAGATTTGTTTCAAATACAACTATTGTGTATCAAACTTGCAATGACCAAAATGATAAAAACTATATAGAACTAAAAAAGATGGAACAAGAGTTAAAAACATTTAAAAATCTTGATGGTGTAAAATATGATCTTATACCACTCCCTTCTATAAAAACAATCTATTACGAAAATGAACAATTACCAGCAACTTATGCTAACTTTTTGATAATAAATAAAGCTGTTTTAGTTCCAATTTATAACGATCCAAATGATAAAAAAGCTTTAAGTATATTTCAAAAACTTTTTCCAAAGAGGGAAATTATAGGTTGCGATGCTACTACACTTATAAAGCAACATGGCTCACTTCATTGTGTTACAATGGAGTATATGAAACCATTATAGGTAAAATAAAAAAAATTAGATATAATTACTAAAAAATAACATTAAAGGATCTACAATGATAAAAATTTGGCATAATAATAGATGTAGTAAAAGTAGAGAAGCAAAGAAGATATTAGAAGACTCAGGATTAGAGTTTGAGGTATTTGAGTATCTAAAAAATGATTTTACTATAGATGATATAAAAGATATTAAAAATATGTTAGGTATCTCTGATATAAGAGATATGTTGAGAAAAAAAGAGAAAGAGTACAAAGAGTTAGATATAGACAATAAGTCTGAAGATGAGATATTAACTATTCTATTAGATACACCAAAGTTAATAGAGAGACCAATTATTATAAAAGAAAATAGAGCTGTTATAGCAAGACCGATGGAAAATTTAACAAATTTATTAGAAAATAGTTAAATATGAAATATATAGTTTTATATATTACCTTGATTGTTAGTTTTGCTTTTAGTGATACATCTTATTACCACAAAGGGAAATTAACAACCTTAACACCTATAACAGAAGTAAGATCGTTAGATGAAAATGGTATAAAATATTATAGAACAAATTTTGGAAATAAAGTTGGCGTTACTGATGAGATATTAGTAAAATGTTATCAATCAAGTGATTGTATAAATACTTTAAATAAGTATAATTTTAGATCTATATCTAAAGTGACACAAACTATCTATTTAGTAAAAATAGATAATGAAGATGATATATTTAAAATCTCTCAAGAGCTATTTTTAGATGATAATATAAAATTTGCACATCCAAATTTTATTAAAGAGCAACAAAAAAGATAATAATAAAAATTTAAATGGAGAATAGATGTCTAAAAAATATTTTTTAAAACAGATTTCAAATTATGCAATAGTAGGTGGTATGGGTGCTTTACTTATGAGTAGTTTTACAGGTTGTGAAGATAAAAATCATAATCAACAAAACAATGATACCATCACTCAAGCTTCACAAAGACAAGGTGCTTTTGTTATTGTTGAAAAAGAACCAAATGGGGGATATAAAATTGTAGATGAGTACCCAAGTACACATACAACTATAGTTTTAAGAGAGGGACAAAATGAAAGGATCCTTTCAAAAGAGGAGATAGATGCACTAGTAGCACAAGAGGCTAGAAAAATAGATAATGGAACATCAAATTTAACAAATGAATCTATGAATAGTGGATTTGGAGGGATGAGTTTAGGTGAAACACTTCTTGCATCTGCAGCTGGTGCTATGATAGGGTCTTATATAGGTAATAAGCTTTTTAATAATAGTAATTATCAAAACAATAGAAGAGCAAGTTATAAGTCTCCATCAACATATTCAAGAAGTGTAAATAGTTTTAATAAAGCAAAAAGTGGTGGTATGACTAAAAAATCATCAAGTACGAAAAAAAGTGGTTTTTTTGGTAGTTCTAGTAAAAAAAGTTCAAGCTCTAGAAGCTATTTTGGTGGATAGATACTAATCTAACTAATTAGTATCAAATAAACTTTACAATATAATTGTTTATGTTTACAGGATTGATAAGAGAGTTAGCACAAGTTGTTAGCTTTACAAATAATATATTAACGATAAGATCAAGCTATTCACCAAAAATTGGTGATAGTATTGCAATAAATGGTGCATGTTTAACTGCCATATCAACTACTTCTGATACATTTAGTGTAGAGTTGTCTCCAGAATCGCAGTCTACACTAGCTATGGAAAATTATAGAGATATGGTACATATAGAACCTGCTATGATGATGGGCGATAGGTTTGAAGGGCATGTAGTACAAGGTCATGTTGATTGTGTAGGGACTATTTCTAGTATTAAAAACAATGGAAATTCAACAGATTTTTTTGTAAATATTCCTAAAAAATATATGAGATTTGTCATAGATAAAGGTTCTATTACTGTTGATGGAATTAGCTTAACAATCAACGAGATACTAGATGATTCATTTCGTTTGACAATAATTCCACACACAATTCAAAATACACTTTTTAAAAACTATAATATAGGTACAAAAGTCAATATAGAAACAGATATGTTTGCAAGATATGTTTATAATATATTTAAAAAAGATAAAACAGATGAACTATCGTGGGATAAAGTTGATAATATAATGGCAAATTACTTCTAAATTAAAGACTCATTATATCATTTTTTAGATATAATCGCATAAATATTACAATGGAGTACTATAATATGAATAAATTTTTATCATTATGTTTGTCAGTATCATTATCTACAGCTTTATTAGCAAATGATGTTGCAACACCTACTAAAAAAGAGCCAACAAGACTAGAGTCATACACAAAATTACAAAAAGTTATGGCAGCTGTTGAGTTACTATATGTAGATGATATAAATTTAAGTACAATTGTAGATAAAGCTATCACAGGGCTTCTTCACGAGCTTGATGCTCACTCTTCTATGTTAAATCAAGACTCATACAAAGAGATGAAAGTAGAAACAAAAGGTGAATTTGGTGGATTAGGTATAGTTATAGGTAAAAGAGAGGGTGCTTTAACTATCATCTCTCCTATAGATGATACACCTGCATATAAAGCTGGTGTAAAAGCTGGAGATATTATACTTAAAATTGGTGATAAATCAACATTAAATATGAGTCTATCAGATGCTGTTGATATTATGAGGGGAAAAGTTGGAACACCTATAGATATAACAATAGTAAGAAAAGGTGAACCAAAACCTATAAAAATGCATATAGTAAGAGATGTTATAAAAATACAATCTGTTTATGCTAAAACTATAAATGATGATATATTATATCTTAGAATTTCATCTTTTATGGATATGAAAATATCAGAAGATCTAAAAAAATATATAAAACAATATAAAGATAAAACAAAAGCTATCATTCTTGATCTTAGAAATAATCCAGGTGGACAACTAAGTCAAGCTATAGAGACTGTTGATCTTTTTGTAGACAATGGTGTGATTGTATCTCAAAAAGGTAGAGATAAAAATGAAAATGAAGAGTTTAAAGCTAGCTCTTTTACAACAGTTACAGATGTACCGATGGTAGTGCTTGTAAATGAGGGAAGTGCAAGTGCAAGTGAGATTGTAAGTGGAGGTCTACAAGATCTAAAACGAGCAGTTATAGTTGGTAAAAATACATTTGGTAAGGGTAGTGTTCAAAGAATTATACCAATTACAGATGATGGTAGTGAAGCTATAAAATTAACAATAGCAAAATACTATCTTCCAAGTGGAAGAACTATTCAGGCTAAAGGTATTGTTCCAGATATAGATGTATTTGCAGGAAAAGTTTTAGTTCAAGAGGAATCTGAATTTAAATTAAAAGAATCAAATATGATAAAACATCTAGAGGGTGAGCTTACAAAAGTTGGTGGTGCTTCTAATATAGATACAAATACAACTAGTGAAGATGCAAATAAAACTATCATAACAGATGATCAACTACTAGAAGATAATCAGTTAAATACAGCTGTAGGTATATTAAAATCATTGATGTTGATGTCTAAATAAAATTAAGAAAAGGGAATAAAATGGAAAAAACAGAATTACTATATGAAGGTAAAGCAAAAAAGATCTGGAAAACAGCAGATGAATCACTTC
>Ga0256828_1002837_pt1 | contig 10105 bp, 11 predicted proteins | sample CV88metaG_FD_185993 | JGI IMG/M metagenome (GOLD analysis project Ga0256828, IMG submission 185993) | Hydrothermal vent microbial communities from East Pacific Rise, Pacific Ocean - CV88 | ecosystem: Environmental > Aquatic > Marine > Hydrothermal vents | place: Pacific Ocean: East Pacific Rise... | reverse complement strand
GTTGAGCAAATTGCACCAATGTTCAGACCTGACATTACGATAAAAATTCAGGAACTTGACATTCAGGAAAAACCTACATCAGTGCCTGTACAAATCCAAGATTTCAATTTTACTCTCCCTGAAGATATGAGTGAAGAGGATATTAGGATTATTGAGGTTGATTTTTCGATTGTGGTAAAAGGAAATCTATACCTTCCAATTACAGAGGCAGAGGTTATCAAACACATCGAGGTTAATATGGACATCATTGAATCCAGAAGGACTGAAGCATCTGAAAAATACGGTTTGGATTTTGAAACCAATGTTCAATCATCTCAAATGAATACTGAAACTGATGAATCATTGCTCCCTGTTGATAAAAATGACATTCCAAGGGCACAAAAAGATAGCAAAACTGAAATAAAACATTACAAAAATAGTGGTGAGATTTTTAAGGAGGATGAATAATGGCTGATATAGGACAAACACCTGATGATGAATTTGATGATATGATAGATGACATTCTTGATGATGAGGAGAATGAGGACATTCAAGACATTCAGGAAGATGAAATTTTAAGGGATGCTAAAAAATTTTTATCTCTCATGGAGGAATTTGACATCAAAGAAGGCTCTAATATGGAAACAAATCTACAAAATAATAAAAAAGATATAATACAATCAAAAGTGACTCTTGTTACTGATGATGATGTCAAGGAATACACAACAAGCATTGTAGAATCCAATGAACTTCTTGAAGATTTTATTCTGATAAGGGAGACATTAAGGGATGACATTAAGGCCACAAGGATTGTCCTGGCTGCTCTGAGTGAGGATTTATCCTCGACATCAGCTGAGGATATGAATGGTCAGGTTGTTCTTGCATTCTCTGATATGAAAAAATCCAATGTCAAATCTATGGAATTGCTAATCAATTCATATGAGAAGGTTGCTCAGACTCAACTCTCAGTCAAAAAATTAACTCAAGAATTGAAAACTGAAGACGATAGACAAAAGCAACTTGGGAATAGCGGGAATGGAGAAAATGAAGGGATGAACATTCAGAATGCTGTGTTCGTAGGGAGTCCTGCCGAACTCCTTGCAAGTTTACAGGGTGATTCTTAATTCGCTAGTCTATATTGACCTAGTACTTGAACCAATTCCATTTCGAATGAATTGAATCTGCCATAGGATTGAAGTTTTTCTAGGTCTTCGATTTTGGCTAATGAACTATTTTCACACACTATCAGACCAAAATTATCAGGATCAAAATAGTAATAACCTCTCCTAAAAAGCGATGCTGTTTCATAGATTTTTTCTGGCAGAACAATACTAATTGCTGTCATAACACCTTTCAGGCTATATTCGTCCTCACGAAATTCTGCCCAAGGATAGAAATTTTCTGTATCTTGTAGAAAATAATGCAATTCATCCAAATCTCCCGAAACACCAGGATTAAGGCTAATCACTGTTTTATGATTGAGTGACCAATCCCATAAAATATTATAGGCATCTTCATTCTCATTTTCTTTAACAGTCACACAATCATCATTACCTGGATTTGGTAAATGTTTATTGAACATATTTGTAACAGCGTGAGTTCCTTGTATTCCTTTTGCCATCGGTGATAGCATAAAGTGACTGAACGCGTAACACCGTTTTTCTTGATTTTTAATTTCCATTATTTTCCTTTATAGTATGATTATAACAAATTTTTTCTTAAAATTTCTGATAATCATATAATTGAGGATGCTCACCATCCTCATGCTAAGTTACGGTTTCCTTAGTAGTTTTCTGCTATTACGGGTTACTGTTACTCTCAGTCTGCACCCACCGGTCCTGCTAAACCAATAATACAGGTCTTTATTTTTACAACTTTAGAGAGCTCATTCTATCCCCTCCGACTTATGATGCATATATTTTCATCATTATCGCTTATCTGATGGTTTTGCTTTAATGGGATAATTCCAGTTCTACCTTAATAAAGCATTCTAGTGTTTTAATCTACCATGAGACTCTCACATCACATGGGGCCGATTTAGGCCACTCTGCCAGAGGCAATCTTTTGTCAGGACTTCGGTCCATCCTCAAACCCTCTCATTTACTCTTCGTGTTAAGCACGGTTTTAGGGCATTAACCCCTCATCTTGCGATGACCACGAAGCAGCATTCGTATCATTCCTAAAAATTATGTAAACCCACCGTTTTCTCAGGCTAATTTTATGATTGAAATGGTTCTTTGAACACTACGAAAACAAAGCTTATGCATTTTTTGTTCGCTGTTTGTTATGCACTTTTGCCGTCATTTAGTCGGAGACGACAATGGATGCTAATTTCTCCTAGAGTTAATATCCCCATTAAAAATAACATCTTCTATAAGAATATCAATTTTTTTCTGAATCAAATATACTGATGATTCTCCTTTGATTTTTCTAAGTCCATTTAACATTTTCTGAATTTCTTCATATGTTAATTCATTTGAATCGTCAATTTCTATATCCATTAGAGAATAAATTACTGTTTTGTGAATGTCCATTTTTTCTTTGAATAAATCTATGCTGTCTGTGCTTGAACTTAATATTTCTGTTAAGTACAACTCTATTTCTTTTTTGCTTTTGTCTATCATTTTTTGTGTTCGTATCATGATAATTCCTTGTGTTTGTGTATAGAATATAACATTTTTATTATATTCTCATATAAAATTATTCTTGTATTCTTGTATGAAAATATTTTAATGGTCTCCCTGCGAGGACTCGAACCTCGAGCTAGGCCTTAGGAGGGCCCTGCTTTATCCAGTTAAGCGACAAAGAGATTTTTATATATGGTACCCCCATCTGGACTCGAACCAGAAGTATCATCCTTAGAAGGGATGTGCATTATCCAATTATGCTATGGAGGCGCGTATTTTTGGTTGCGGAGACCGGACTTGAACCGATATTATTCCAGCTTATGAGACTAGCGAGTGACCAATTACTCTACTCCGCGATATTTATCTTTTGATTGTATATTATAACCAATGTTTACTTAATTTATTATTGAATGGCAGGCGCAGTAGGAATCGAACCCACATTTAAGGATTTGGAATCCCCAATAATAACCATTATACGATGCACCTATTTTATTTATCTTCTTCGTAATGAGCATATTCTATAAACTTTCCAAAGAATGAACATGGATAATAATTTACTGCTATTGCATGAAGAATCCACAAATGTAAAATTATAAGACTAAAAATAATAACAAAAACTATCAATGAATTTTCATATTAAGTTACTTTATGTTCTTCTTAATATAATTATAGCAAAAATTCACTTAAAAAGAACTTAAAAAAGTTCTATTTTTCTAAAATTCCTTTTTATTCTCTATATTCATGTAAAATCTATTCCATGAAAATTCCTCAAATGTCATACAGTCTTTTAGGATACCGTTAAAATCTACCAATGAAGGTTGAATCCTAATACCTATATATTTATCATCTCTCATGATCCAATTAAAGTATATCCCATTTTTTATCAAAAAAGCCTCAAGCTTATCAAGGAATGACATATTATACATCATTCTTTTTTCTATCTGATTCTCACCCATATCCCATAATCTTCTCAGATTTTCAGAATGAAAAGGCTTTATTGCCGCATTATGAGCAATATCAAAAATTTCGTTTGCTTTGTAATCTATATCTTCAAGTAAAATATACCATACTTTATATGGGAACATTTTCTTTGAATATAGTGCTTTTAAAGTGCTTTTGTAAGCCATAGTTTTCCTTTATTGCCTAACGTTAATAACCAATTCTTTGAATATTAATATGCTCCATTTGTTTTCCATCGATATAAGGTATTACGATAACTTTTTCAGGAGATTTGAAATTTCCCGCTACAAGCCTATAAATCTCTGTTATACTATCAAATAATGTACCCTTTGTCTCATATCTGAGCATAACCTTAAGTTTGGTTATTTCTTGTTCACTAAGGTTTATTCCTGTTACATCTCTTAAAATTTCTGTGACAAACTCATTATCCTTTTGGACTTCTTTAAACGCATTTTGAAGAACCTTAGGTTCTTTTATTTTCTCTAATTCTTTTGTATTCTTAGCCATTTTCGCTTTCTCCTTCTGATATTTTATCTAATCTTAAAAATTTGTATTGATGATGTTCCCGACAGCGAGTCCGATAATTCTCTCATCGGCTATTGCATTTGCCTGTCGTTCATTTGGTGCTTCGCATTCCGATAAAAGTAAATGTTTATCGTCCGATTGAAGTGTAATTTTCCATTTCATTTTTGTTCCTTTAAATATTTAGAACGTTTCAGGTTTGGCAATTGACCTTATTAAACACATAAAGCCCTTCTGCAAATCCATTTGAGATTCTATTAGCCATCTTTTATCCGTCGTAGGTTCCAAGGAAACTTCATCACATAATTTACCTACTTCATCTGCAAGTTCTTTACATTTATTCATTAAGTCAATTTCAGATTGACTTAAATCACGATATCCTTTAATTTTCGTATGTTGGTCTTTCATGTTTATCCTTTATTTTATATTATTTATACTAATCCTCTGTTTCAGTGTCTTTTTTGGTGTCTTCATCATCTTTCTTTTTTGGTTTTTCTGCATCTTTTTTCATTTTCTTTAATGCTTTTCCTACAATAGTACTGCTTTCATCATCAGAGTCATCTCCTGAACCAGCCCAATCAAGGTCTAATTGCTCAACAGTTTCATTCTCAAATGTAAAACCGAAATCCATAGGAGGTAAAGAATTTATGTCAATATTTTCTACGCCATATGCCAATGTCACATGAGATTTGTATTCGTCAAAATCTGAAATAAATTTGTATTCCTGTGTTAAAATCTCATTTCTTCTTAGTAAATCAAAAGAATTTATTTCAGCAACAAGTGTATCACTTTTTTCGCCAAATAGGTTAAATTCCTGAAAAGTCCCTACTGCTGTATATTCTGCCGGTTCAATCTCATTAACCTCTGGTTGCTTTGAATAGATAAGGGTGAGGTGAAGTTCCTCATTTATATCTACACCCTTAAGGTATTTTTCCTGATATTCTTTAACAAGTGCCTCAGTTTCTTCTGACAATTTCACTGAGATATAAACACCTCCAGGATAAAAAATCTCAGGTTTTTCGACTTCCCCTGTCTCATCAGGCTCATCTGAAACTCTAAAGCCTTCACTTATAAATTCACTAAATGTCCTTAATTTGTTCATTATAATCTCCTTTATAGTTATTTATAGTTGCGGAAGACATTGGTCTTCCGCAAATAATTATGAGCAACTCTCGCACACATAAGAATCATCACCCTCTTTTTCCTGTTTTAGATAATATCCTGTTTTAACGCCCATACTAAACCCATATAGATGAAGTAATGTCAGCTCCAATAGGCTATCAGGTCTAGTGATATATGTATTGATACTTTGTGCTTGGTCAATCCATTTTTGTCTGATTGCTGCATTCTCAATCAAATAATATTGATCACATTCAAAGTTTCGTTTGTAAAATCTATTATTTTTCCTAAAGTTTGGTACGAGTGTTGGTATAGTGATTGTACCCTCTTCCTTATAGAAAAAATTTGCAATAGGTTCTGTGCTTTCAACGGCATTAACTGATTTCCCACTCGTAGAGGTCGGAGCGATTGCCATTAATGCAGCATTTCTCAATCCTGTCACTCTGATTTTTTCTCTTAATTTATTCCATCTATCCATCTTTGGTTGATAATCGGTTAAGTTTGTAGCTTCTGCATTTGCTAAATCAATTGGTAAAATGCCATCAGCCCATTTTGTTTCATAGAATTTTTCAAATTTACCTTTTTCTTCTGCTAGTTCAGCTGATACCGAAATAATCATATAAGATAAGTCATCAAATAATTTGTCTGTTTCCTCTAAAGCCTCTTGTGTATCAATAACAATTTCTTTTAATGCCAAGTAATTTGCAAAATTAAGAACACCGATACCTAAATATCTATACATTAGGTTTGAATTTTTACCTTCTTTAACAGGATAATTGGCAACATCAACAGTATTATCTAAACCCCTTACAAGAGTTCTAATTAATTTCCATCTCTCTGCTTCTGTCATATAAAACCATCTTTCAAGATTTACTGAACTTAAATTACATAAAGCAATTTCACCTGCCGTATATCTTTTAACAATTCTTTTTTCTCCATCTTCCATTGTAAATAATTCTTCATTGATTAATTCAGAAGGCCTACTTGGAAGTACAATTTCTGTACATAAGTTACTTGAACCAATATACCTGTTAAGCATTGATGATTGATTAACATTTTCTTCATGAAATAAATAAACATTTCCTGTTTCTGTTCGTTCTTTCATCATTTTTTCCCAAAGGTCTCTGGCTTTTATTTTTTTCTTCCTAATATTTGTCTTATTAACATACATTTCATAATTTTTATTAAACTCTTCACCATAAACACCGACAAGTAACGGAGTATCTTTGGGGTCAAACAAATATATCTCAGTATCATTTTGAACTGCATCCAAGAAAACTTGGTTCATTTTCATTGCATATTGTAACCCCCTTGCTCTATTCTCATCAGTACCACCGTTGCTTTTAAGTGATAGAATATCAGTAACATCTAAATGCCACCAAGAAAAATAAACTGCCAATGCACCGGGTCTTTTGCCGCCTTGATTCCAAGCTTTCATAATGCTTTCAAAGAATTTCATAAAAGGTACTGGCCCACTTGAATAGCCTTGAGTTCCTTCGATGTAACTTCCGCCTGCTCTCATTGCCGTAATATCTAGTGCTGTTCCGCCTTTAAATTTTGAATAAATTCCTAAGTTTTTGCCTGTATCTAAAATGTTATGACTATCATCAGCCAAAGTATTTAAAACACAAGAACTTAATTGTTGTCCGGGAGTTAAAGCATTTAACATAATTGGTGTAGCAACAGTATAATGATGCTGTGAAATAGCATCATATAAATCAATCATTTTCTGAATTCTATTTTCTTTTTCCTCGATTGTTAATGCAATTGCAACCCTCATATAAGAAATTTGAGGCAATTCTAATTTGTTTCTTTTACTATAATTAAGACAATATTTATCAAAAAATGTTACAAGTGCTTTATAATTAAAAAGTAAATCTCTATCAGGCTTAATAGCATCATTTAATTGCTGTATTTCGTCTTCGGATAATTTATTTACTGTATTTTTATCATAAATCTTCTTTTCAATCCCTTTCGCTAGAATATCTTTTAATTCAGGATAGGTATTATGATCGGCAATATTATAAGTTTCTTTATACATTTCAAGCAATTGCAGTTTTGCCGCAACTTCTTCCCATGTAGGATTAAGCATTGAAATTTTATTGACTGCTGTAATAATCAATTGCTTGTACATATCTTTAATATGAATCTCTTTGTGAAGTTTTACTTCAGTATCTCTAAGCAATTCCTCTTTCATGTATTGATTAGAACAAGCCCAATCTACAACTTTATCCAGTTTTTTTGGATAAAAAGGCTCTTTGTGACCCTTCCTTTTGATAATAATAATTTTTGATGCTTTCATTTCCTCATGATTTGAAATATCAATATTTTCCTTATTTTTTACTGCCTCTGATAAAGTATCTAAAGGCATTTTGTTATATCTTTTTGCTTTGTTTCTGTTATTTTTTCCCATCAGAATTCCTTTTAGGTCTTGTGTGCAATTTTAATTTACCATCAGGAATATCATTTTTCATAATGCCTATTGAATAAATTGCCATATCTGACTCTTGTTGAGCAACATTTGCTGAGTTCATGTCTTTTTCGCTTTCAAAGTATTGAACTGTGTCTGTTTTAACTTGATTGAATGGTTTTGCTACACCTATTGATGCAAGTCTGTCATCTACAAAATATTTCATAAAATCTTCTACAACTCTTTTGGTTAATGTTGGTATATCACCAAAACTTGCTAAATAATCATAAAATTCTAATTCATCTTCAAGAACACCCAAAAATGTTTTCGTTGCCATATCACTAAACCAATCAGAATTTATTAACTCACTAAATCCTTCTGATTTTGTTTTCTTAAGGATTTGAATTGTTCCTGATACCATGCTTGTATGAATATCTTCATCAAAATTAATTAGTTTGATAATTCTTGAAGCACCTTGAATTTTATTATTGAAATTATTATTAATAACATAAGTCACCAAAAATGATACATAAAATTTAACGCCCTCAAGTGCTAAAATACCAACAAGCAATTCTAAAATTAGTTTTTTCTTCTCAGTTTCATCTTTAATGTTATCAATATTTTTAACTTTTTTATACAATTCAATTTCGTTATTTACTCTTTTTTGAATCTCTGGATAATCAGCAATTCTATCAAATATCACTGAAGCATCACTAAAAATACCTCTTAATATATGACTGTAACTTAAACTATGAATTAATTCAAAATAACCTTGAGTTTTAAACATTGCCTCTGCTTCTTCATTTGTACATAATTCAGCTAATATACCCTCAAGCCCACTGTTTTGTGCAGAGTCCATTAATGTTTGGAACAACCACACCCTAATCATAATCTCTTGTATATATTCAGGCATTTCAAAAAATTTCAAAGCATCGTTAGTCATTGAAATTTCTTTAGGATTCCAAAAAGCATTTCTTTGTTTTTCTTCCATTGCCACAAAGAAAGGATATTTAGGATTATCATAACGCTGAAATCCCCCATACTCACCAAAAAATATCCTTTCTTTCCTATCTTTAGGTACTAGATTTTTTACATCTAATATTCTATCTCCGCTTGCTCCCATATTCTATCCTTTTTCTTGTGGCACTTTTATTCCGTTTGGATTATAGTCGTCTGCCAGTTCTTTTAACATTCTACGTCTGTCAGCCTCTGTCTGTTTCTCGATTTCCTCTTTGCGGTCCTGATATTTTCTATCCTCGATGTATTCGTCAAAGTTATTATCATAAGCATACCGATTTGTTTCGTAATCTTGAAGTATTGTCTGTTTCATATTCTCATCAGGAGCAGCAAAAGTGCATTTCTTGTCTTTTACATAGTTTTTCTTGAAATCCCTTTTCGTATAGGATAAAATCTTACCTCCGGTTGTGGTACCATTTTCATCATACTCAAAGATAATTGATTTCTTTGAGTCACTCTTTACCAAATATACTGTATCTTTCGTTTCTTTATTTTTGTAGAACAAAGTTTTTCCTTGTGTTTTATTAGTTATGTTGTTTGTATTATTTATTTTATCTAAAAAATACTTAATTTCCTATCACCACTCATCCTCGTGAATCTCAGGTTTTTTCAGAATTTGAACACTTAGATTTGTGAACATATATTCTAGGTTACCCCTTGACTGTTTGTCTGATGTAGGTGCTGTATTATTTATACTCCTAAAAAAATATTTATGAATTTTATCAGAAATGTTTTCATTATATTCATTTATAATGTCAGTATATATAAAGTCAGAATCTACATTTTTGATAAAAGATATAAATTTTTCTACGTCTTGAATGTTAAAGCCTTGATATGAACTTCCTTGCGAAAAATAAGGAGGATCAAGGAATAAAAAAGAATTTTTGATTATGTCATCACCGATGTTATTCAGGACATCATCATACCGGCCGTTCATTATCACTGTATCCTGAAGCCTATCCTTCACCGATTTAAAATTTCTTGAATCAAGTATATAGTGCCTATTCCCAAAACTTTGGTTCATTCCATTAGGGCCAAATCTGAGCATAGAATTTATGCATGAATTTGCTAGCATGTGAAGATAAATACCTTCATCGAGTGTATCGGAGTTCCAGTGATTTTCATTAAACCAATCCCTAAAACCATAATAATTTTGTTTTTCTTTAATGTCACCGAAGGTTTTAATGACGAATGATATTTTGCTTTTGTAATAATCATATGTGTTTGAGGGGTCCTTGAAACTCTCGTATATCCTGGTGATGTTTCTATCGATGTCATTGATGTAATATTTTTCAAATTTTTTTGTTAGATTGAAAAGTATAGCACCTGAACCAGCAAAAGGTTCAATGTAATATTTTTTGTTGCTCTGATTAAGGACCAAATTAACATCTTCAGTATAATTAAATTTGGTCCCACTGTATCTAAAGAATCTTATTTTCATGCTTGTTTGTTTTCCTACGATTTTGTCTAT
>Ga0256828_1002836_pt1 | contig 10107 bp, 12 predicted proteins | sample CV88metaG_FD_185993 | JGI IMG/M metagenome (GOLD analysis project Ga0256828, IMG submission 185993) | Hydrothermal vent microbial communities from East Pacific Rise, Pacific Ocean - CV88 | ecosystem: Environmental > Aquatic > Marine > Hydrothermal vents | place: Pacific Ocean: East Pacific Rise... | reverse complement strand
TAAAAGCATAAGATATAACATATAAATCACTATTTTGAATCTCCGGAAGTCTTAAAATTAAAATACTATGATCTTCCATTGATACAAAATCTGAAGGATGTTCAGGGTTTTGAACATCTTCCAAATGAAAATCATCTAAAAAATTTATTTGCATATGTACTCACTTGATGCCCTATTCATTGCTATTATCCTTATTGGTAGTAATATTAAACTTTAAATTCTCATCAACACTTCGTATATGTAGATCTTGTTGAGGAAATGGTATCTCAATATTATTGCTATTTAATGTATCATAAATTAGTATTAAAAATTCTGATGCTGTCCTTTTTGGTTTATGCATTTTGTCTCCTTTTACCCATACAAGCAATTCAAAGTTTATACTACTGTCTGCCATTTCTGTCATAATTACCCTTGTTTGCCTTATACTATTTTCAACTATATCCTCCATATATTCGCTATTCAGTATTGCATCTTTAACAACATCAATAACATAATGTGCATTTGTACCATATGCTACACCAAAGGGGATAGAAAACCTTCGTAAATTATCACTCATTGTCCAGTTAATAACATTGTTTTGTATGAAATTTTGATTGGGGATAATAATATCAATATTTTCATTCGTATTAATAGTTGTTGCACGCATACGTATATCTGTGACATAGCCTTTTGTATGTTCATCCACTTCTATATAGTCACCAATTTTAATACTTCTCTCAAACATAAGAATTAGTCCTGATACAAAGTTAGAAACAATATTTTGTAATCCAAAACCAATACCTACCGATAATGCACCTGCTACTAGTGCGATGGAAGAAAGTTTTACACCTAAAACATTTAGAGCCATAAAAAAAGCTATGGTAATAATTATATAATAACCTAAGTTAGCAAGAATTGTTCTCGTTGATGCAGTGAATGATTTTTTATTTGATGCCAATTTATTAATTTTATGTTTATAGAATGCTCCAAATACAAATCCCAAAATAAATATCAACAATGATAAAATCATTTTTAAGATACTAATAGATGAATTATTAAGTGTAATAATAGGTTTAGTGATAAATGTCCAACCTTGATAGAGTACATCTTTAAGCTCTTGTTTCCCCGCACCGGTTAATGTTTTTAATTGTCCCATATATGATTTTTCTAGTGACAATAATAATGGTGAAAGGTACTTATTTACGTCATCTTCTGTCATAATCTTTGTTTTAATGCTTGTTTGGCTTATTTTTCTCTCTAAAATAAATGCTTTATCATCTTTTAGTTTGAGATATGAAGAAAAAAGTAAAAATTGCGTTGAAAGTAAATCTTTTGCCTCATTCTTATAGGTAGAATCTAAATTCTTTAATTTTTTATTCAAAATTTGAATTTTATTTCTATCATTAATTAATTCTGCTTGTTCTATCAAAATTTGAAGTTGATTTACTTGATTTTGATAATTTATAATTATATTTTCTTTCTCTGTTAATACTTTTTCAAGTTGCGTAGTATTAAATATTACAGTTTTTAAAGATTTTTTTATATATTCTTTTAAATCTGTGATTTGTTGTTCAATACTTTTTATTGCATTTTGATACAGCTTAACTTTTTTATGATAATAGGCATCTTGCAGTTCAAAAGAAAATAAACGACTATTATTTAAATCAAATTGTTTAATTTCTGATTCAATTGTTTGAATTTTATTTTGACTTTTATTTAATTTCAGTTCTAAATCAATTGCTATATCTATATCCTGCAAATAATATAAAAAAAGATTTCTATATTCATCTATTTTATCTGTAATTGATAGTTTATCTAGTGTATTAAGAGAAATATCTTTTAAGTCTATAAGTTCTTGTAAAAGTGTTTTTTCAAGGACTATCTCTTCTGTAGTATTTTTCTCTTGAAAAATTTGTTTTAAAATTTTTTGGTATATTGTAATATTCCCATCAATAATTGTTGCATTAATATCTGCAGAAAAAAGACTGCTCATAATAAATATTAATACAATAAATATTTGCCCTATATTTTTCATATTCATGAACCCTTGATTTTAATTATATATTGAAGAATCTATATTATATAAGCACCATGCTTATAACCAATACTAAACCTATACTTGCCACAAAAATTGCAAGTAGTAAATAGATATTTTTATCTGTATCTATCTCATCATTTTCTAAGTGCTTAATCCATTTTGTATAGTATTTATAGGTATATAATGATAATAATATCCCCATCATAATAATAGCTATACCTAAATAATTATAAAAATCTATATGTGATAATTGAGGTATCTTTTGGGCTGTGTTGTCTTTGATTTCCAAAATCATAAGATGTAAGAATAATTCAAACTTTTCTACTACAAATCCCAATATAATTAAGGATATAGCTGTACCAAGTAGAGCTGTCGTTGCACGCTCAACTGCCATAAGGTCTTTAGGATCTATTTTCTTTTTCATCTTTATATATACTTTAGATCATCTCTGTTAATTTATCTGTCATTTTTAATGCCCAGTCAGGAGGCATGTGTCCTTTATTAAAATAAAGATAATTGTCAAAACTCCATTTCATCATTTTTGCCATAGGTGAATGTAGTGCCATGTCTTTTTTTCCACCATAAAGTACATCAGATGCAATAAGTGTCGCTTCATGACCACCCATATTCATAATACAAAATACTTCTAAATCATGTGCAGGTATTTCTATATCTTCACCTAATTCTTTCATGAGGTTGGCTGCGGAAATCGCACCTTGGATGATTGCTATATGTCCTAGTTTTGGTTGTGCCAATGCAGTAATGTCACCTGCTGCAAATATATTCTTATAATCCAAATGTCTCATGTTTGTATCTGTTGGGATAAAACCTTTTTCATCACCTAATTTTGAATCTAAAATCACATCAGGTGCTGCATATGGAGGTATAACTATTGCTAAATCACATGGAATCTGTGTACCATCATCAAAAGAAATAAAGTCTTTTCCTATCTCTTTTACAATTTTATTGTGATGTAAATGCATCTCTTTTTCTAGCATAAATTTGCCTATAAGTTCATGTGGCTTATCCCCAACATCTTCAAAAAAGACTTCGGAAGGTGTAAATACATCTATTTTATAATCTTGACTTCTTTTTAAACCTTTATCTTTACTAAGATGGTGGTCTAACATAAACATCACTTCACCTATAGGTCCTTCACATGGAGCAGAGAGTTCAGGGGCTTTAACTCTACTACCCCAATAACTTTTAGCAGCACCAGTAACTATTTGTCCTCCTCCAAAGGTTTGTACTTTCTTCCAGAGTTTTTGTGCTTCTACATCATCACAAATAGAGTATCCATATTCGTTAAAACCTTTAATGGCATCATAATCTTTTACTGCACCAAGTGTTACAAATAGGTAATCATATACTACTTCTTCTCCACCTTTTAAAATAACCCTATTTAAATCAGCTTCAATAAGATGTACTTCATTTTGTATAAAAGTTGCCCCACGACTCTCCAGTGTATGTGCTAACTCTACTAAAGAATGAGACAAAGGTGCCCCTTCTAGAGCAATCTCTGGGAGAGCTGGCTTTAATAATGCATGGCTTCTTTTATCAATCACCGTTATCTCTATTTTTTTACCAATAAGATGACGTAATTTATAAAATATATGTAATCCTGAAAATCCTGCACCTAATATCAGTATCTTTTTCATTATTATTTCCTACTTATTTGTATGTGCATAATGTACTTCAATCAAATCAACAATGCTTGTTTGTAGTACATATACATTAGTATATCCCATCATTTCTAAATAACCCATCACACGATTCGCAAACCAAGCTTTTAAACATCCTACAACAATAGGTGTATTTTTATCTGTAGGTAAAAGATCTAAAGACTCTGCAAATTTTGGATAAGGAGTATATAAAGCATTAATTATCCCTGCTTCTTGTGCATTGTCACCCTCTACTTTTGCAGGAGGTCTCACATCTAAAAGTACTGCACCTACATCCATCAATAATTCTCTTGTTTGGTGTAAATCTACATGACCTAAGTTCTCTTTTTGGACATCATTACTGATGATATTTCCTAATGTTTCTTTTGTAGTCGTTGACATATTTTTCCTTTATTTTTTATATTTATATAATTAGAGTATAGATAAAAAAGAAAAGAACGTATGTTAGTTAGCTAACACACGAAAAATTTTCTATTCATTAATGCATATAATCTAAGATATCAAGTATAATTAAGGTAAGAACTAAAAAATGAGGGAGAACTATGCAAAATTATACCAGTTTAAAAAGCCATTATCAATTTACAGAAGAAGAAGCTAAAATTTTAAAAGGGCTTCAACCACGTATGGAAAAACTCACAGATGAATTTATAGATGGATTTTATGATTATATCTGGGGATTTGGAAAAACTGCTCAATTTTTAAAAAATAATAAAATTATTACGTATCATAGAGAAAAAATAAAGGAATGGTTTATTAATCTTTTTTCTGGAAAATATGATATGCCTTATTTTATGTATTTATATAAAATAGGTGAAATCCATGTAAAAATAGGCTTACCTACACATTACGTTAATTCTGCATTTACCTATGTACGAACCTTTATACTTGTTAATATAGAAGAAAATTTCCAAGATAAACAACGCCATCTTGCAGAGATAAAAGCAGTTGAAAAAATAATTGATATGAATCTTGATGTCTTAACAAGTTCGTATAGAGAAGAAGAGTTAAGTAAATTTTTATCTCTCTCTAAAATAGAAAAAAATATTTTGTCAGGTTTGAAACATTTTAATTCATACATTAATTATTTTCTTGCAGGGGCATTAGCTGTGGTAGCATTCTTTGCTATTGGACTTTTTGTCTATGATATTTATCTCTTATTCTTCACTGATATAAAGATAGAAAAAGGAATATTAACAGTTCTTGGTAGTTTACTTGTATTGTGGGCATCTATAGAATTGATTCATGAAGAAATCAACCATTTACAAGGTAAAGGATTTGCCATAGGTGCATTTATTATGCTCGCTATGGCTGCATTGATTCGAAAAATATTAATCTATTCTCTCTCTGCTGAGAAATCAGAAGAGTTATTGGTTATAGCTATTGTTATTGTTGGTTTAGCTATATCATATTGGCTTGTGGGAGCAAAGAAAAGAACAACAATAGATTAATTTGTATGAATATAATACACTTCAATCAAATTAATAATACTTGTTTGAAGTATATTTATAACTATATCACCCATTAGGCAATTGAGAAGCTAACTTTCAGACAGCTCCTTTTGCCTTTATATTATTTATATTTAATCTTATTCTTTTGATTTTTTTAACTTTTCTTCCAATAAAACATCCGTTTTATAACATTGATTTCCAAAACGTTCTTCCAACATCTCTAATCTTTCCATTTTTGCATGATGATATAAATTAATCATTACAAATTTATATGCAATCCAAACGATGAAAGGCCAAGACATATACCATAATATTGCATCTATATAATCCATATTTTTTTCCTTTAATAATGATGTGCATCATTTTGCACTTCTTCAATGGTTATTTTATCTCTATTCATTACACGCCAAGCCCAAGCAATATATGCTAAAACAAAAGGAACCATAAGTGAGACATAAGACATTGCTATGAGTGTATAGTGGCTTCCTGAACTATTTTCTATGGTTAATGAACTTTGTATATCTACTAATGATGGATAAAATGCTGTATGGTTATAGCCTAAAACAAGTACTAAGCTAATGACTACCAATATAGTGCCTATCCCCGAAAACCAAATACCTTTATCACTTTTTTTCCATAATGTTGATCCAATTCCCCATAAGAGTAAAACTGCACCTACACTAAGCATAGCTCCTAGCCAAGGCATAGCAATAAAATTATGTAAGAATTTTTGATTTTCAACATTAATAATTTTTGTTAGAGAATCATAGTTATATCCTACCATTGTAAGTAGTGAAAAAATCACATAACTAAAAAGAATTAAAAATATCCAAGTTTCATACTTTAAGACAATCTTTGCACGGTTAGTAATCTCTTGATTCTCTATAGTATTTATAAAATACAGTGCTGCCTGTATACGTGCTAAAAAGAAAAGCATAAATCCAAAGGCAAGATTATACCAGTTTAATACCGCTTCAAGTCCATAAGTGGGTTTTGTCCAATGAGAAAGGTTCATTTCATTAACTACAAAATTACCACCTGTAAAAAGCGTCCCCAATGCAATACCTATGAGAATAATGCCCAAACTTCCATTAATCATTAAAAACACTTCATAGGTTTTTTCACCTAACCCATTGTTAGGTTTTTTTCTATATTCATAGGCAACTGCTTGAATAATAAAACAAAAAAGTATAGCCATCCATACATAGTAGGCACCACCAAAACTTGTTGCATAAAAAAGTGGGAACGCTGCAAATAAAGCACCCCCAAACATAACTAAAGCACTAAAACCCAGTTCCCATTTACGTCCTAATGTATTGATAATGAGATCTCTTTGTTCTTCCGTCTTACCAAGGGTATAGAGCAAAGTCTGTCCACCTTGAACAAAAGTCATAAAAATAAAAAGTGCTGCCAATACAGCAACAAGAAGCCACCAATACTGCTGTAACATTATATAAGATAATTTTTCAAACATATCATACCTCCTCTGGTCCAATTTTAATCTGCGTAATCATAATTTTAACTTCTGCAATAAGTAAAGCTGTAAATAAAATAGCAAACATCCAGAAAGTAAACATGACAGATGTACTAGATAGCTGTGAGGTAGCCATACCGACAGGCAGCATATCTTGTATCGCCCAAGGTTGACGTCCTACTTCAGCAACAATCCAACCAGCTTCTTGTGCGATATAGCCTAAAGGCAAACTCCAAAGTGCAGCTTTTAAAAACCATCTTTTTTGTTCTAATTCATTTGTCATTGCTAAATACAAAATAATGATAAAAAGTGTAATAAACCAAAACCCAAATGTAACCATCGTATGAAATGCATAAAATGTTATAGGTACATTAGGGATGACATCTTCAGGTTTTTCTAAATAACCATACCCTAGATATTTGGCATTTTCTTCAAAAATATTTAATGCTGATTGTGCTTGGAGTGTATCACCCTCTTTTTTTGCTATTTTATAATTTGTCAATGCAGTCACTGCTTTTTTACCTATGGAGAGCTTCTGTGCTGCACTGGTAATATTATGTTCTTTATCACCAAGTACAAGCTGTTTAATCCCTGGTACATACGCATCAATACTGTGAAAACCCAGTAAAGAAAGTCCATCTGGAATCTCAATTTTAAATAAGAATTCCTTTTCATCATTAAGATAATTTTTTTTCGGGTTCAAGATACCAAATGCGACTATAGGTGCACTAGATTTTCCATCATAAAGCCCTTCCATTGCAGCCAGCTTCATAGGTTGGTTTAAGGCTGCTTGTCTCGCAGAGTCATCTCCTGTAGTAAGGTTGAAAATAGAAACTATAAGACCAAAACTTGCAGCAATCATAATACTACGTTTTGCAAATTGTATATTTCTACCTTTGAGCAAATACCAGCTACTTACAGAAATGATAAAAAGTGCTGCTAATACATAACCACTAGATATCGTATGAAGAAACTTACTATAGGCATTTGGGTTAAAAAGTATTTCCCAAAAATTTACCATTTCATTTCTTGCTGTATCTGGGTTAAAATGCATACCTACTGGATGTTGCATCCAACCATTAGCTACAAGTATCCAAAGTGCTGACAGATTAGATCCTATGGCCACTAGCCAAGTAGAAATAAGATGTGTCTTTTTACTCACTTTATCCCAACCAAAAAACATAATGGCAAAAAATGTTGATTCCATAAAAAATGCCATAAGTCCTTCTATGGCTAGTGGTGCACCAAAGATATCACCAACAATCCATGAATAATTTGACCAGTTGGTACCAAATTCAAACTCCATAATGATTCCTGTAGCCAATCCAATGGCAAAGTTAATCGCCAAAAGTGTCATCCAAAATTTTGTTGTCTTTTTCCACCAGATATCACCAGTTTTAACATAGATGGTCTCCATAATAGCAACTAAAAATGTAAGCCCCAATGTAAGTGGTACAAATATCCAATGATAAAGAGCCGTTAGAGCAAACTGTGCTCTAGACCAATCTACCAAGGATGGATCTAAGTGTTCCATATTATTTTCCTTTTTTTAGTGTTAATTGTTGCAGGATATAATCACTGCGTTGTACATCATTTTGAAAATTTTCTTTAAGAATATTGGGGAAGAAAAGCCATTTAATAATGAAAAACATCACAAAAATTTTGATAGCGATAATCACCCAAAGTTTTTTTCCTACACGCATATTTTTAAATCCATCATAATATAAATGAAAAATCCAAAATAATGTTTCTTTAATCATATTAAAGAATCTCCTCTATCTCTTTTGCAAGTTCATCAGCTTTACTCTTTTGTTTACTATTAGCATGAGCCATAGTTGCCCACGCTGCACCGATAAAACTAAGTATGATAAAAATCAATGGATTAATCAAATCATATGCATAATAATCAATGAGTGCCGATAAAGTTCCAAAAAGTACAAAATAGACTAGGAACAGTGCTATTTTATGCTTTAGGTTCAATGTTTTCTTTTTCTTTTTCAATTTCATTTAAAAAAGCTCCTCCAGATAGTAATGCTATACCATCAAAAAATAGACTAATTCCTACTAAGAAACCTACAAGCCATAATGACGAAAATGGCCAATTAATAATAAAGATAATTGCTAATACCAAAGAGGTTATTGCATTAAATATCCATATCCATTTATGTTTTTGTCCTTCTACTGAAAAGGCAATCCCTAAGCTAGCGAAAGCATCCATAAAATAATAAATACTAAATAAAAGTCCTAATGTTGCCACACCACTCATAGGATAGACTATCATATAAATAGCAACTAAAATCAAGATAAAACTTTTAAGCCATCCTGTCCAATCATGACGGTTACTTACCCATGTAAGCCATGCAGAACTTACACCTGCAAATAACATCAAATAAGAGACAAATGCCAAAGTACCAAAGGTCATAAATATGGGAAAGACTATCCCAATAATCCCTAAAAGTATAAAAAGCACTCCACCTATCTTAGCATACTTTTTAAACTTCTCTACCAGTGCTTTATTCATATCCATTTCTAATGTTGTATATTTCCACATGTTGAATCCTTTAAATTTAATTTTGTGTAAACAAGTATAAATAAATAAATTTAACACATCTGTTAGCTAACTAACAGTAAGAAAATAAATTTCCTTATAAAATAATGATATTCATACTTATAGGAGGGAAAATGTCATATAAAGATGAAATGAAAAAAAAGATTTACAATATACTAGAAGATGGAGAGCCAAATAAAACACTCCTTTATACCCATATAAAAAATCTCTATGAAAAAGCACTATACGAATCAAAAATAACAGGACAATCTATAGAAAGTATTACTTATGAAATATTAGAAGGGTTAGAAGAATATTATAAAGTACAGCCACAGGAAACAGAAGAAATACTAAACCATTGTTCTACAATTATGATTAATATAGTTCATGAAACTGCTCTTAAAACACTTGAAAATAAAAATAAAAAAATTATACAAGCAAAAATACAATTGATAGAAACACTAGAAGTGGAAAAAACCCATTTATGGGAAACATTACTTACGTTTAAAAACTATGCACAGGACAATTCACATTCACATTTCAAAAAAAGTTTACATCAAACAGAATCAGATATAATTGATAAAATATGTATATTATCTGATTATATTAAATAAAACTATCTAAAAATTCATGAGAAGGGAACCCCATGACAAAGGAATCACCACTCTATAATAAAACTTATGAAGTCTTAAGTAATTCATCTTTATTTGGTAACCTTTCTAAAGAAATACTTGTCAATATGTTAGCAGAGTGTACAGAAGAATACTGGAATAAGGCAGATACACTTAACCCTGAAATGGGCACTAAATATCTCTTTATCATTATTACGGGAAGATTAAAAGTAACCCATATTGATCCAGAAACAGGAAGGAGTCTCGCCCTGTTTCTTAAAAGTAAGGGAGAGATATTTGATTTCTTCTCACTTTTAGATGGCAAAG
>Ga0256828_1002835_pt1 | contig 10107 bp, 9 predicted proteins | sample CV88metaG_FD_185993 | JGI IMG/M metagenome (GOLD analysis project Ga0256828, IMG submission 185993) | Hydrothermal vent microbial communities from East Pacific Rise, Pacific Ocean - CV88 | ecosystem: Environmental > Aquatic > Marine > Hydrothermal vents | place: Pacific Ocean: East Pacific Rise... | reverse complement strand
AGTTTAAAGAGCGAAGAAAGAGTCTTGGCTATACTCAAACCGAGTTGGCTACCCGTTCAGGGGTTAGTCTAGGTTCTCTTAAACGCTTTGAAGGAAGTGGACAGATTTCTTTGGAGTCGCTTTTGAAGTTGGCTTTGGTATTGGAGTGTTTGGGGGATTTTTCAGCTGTTTGTTGTGAAGAGGAGAAGAGGTTTGAGAGTATGGATGAGGTTTTAGAGAAATGAAAAGAAGGTATATTTAAATGATAAGTTGTGCATATTGTAATAATAAAATAAATTTAACTAAAGAACATATTTTTCCAAGTTTTGTATATAAAAAATTAAACTTAAAAAATAATTCCGTAGAATATTTAACTTTTGATGATAACAGTGGACTAGTCAAAAAAAAGAAAGAATTATTTATTAAAAAAGTTTGTAAGAAATGCAATAATGAAAAACTTTCAAGATTAGATTCTAATTTTGAAAACATTATTAATAAGTTATTTGAAAATTCAAATAATATTGAAAACTTTGATTATCAATTAACTATAAAATGGTTATTAAAAACTTTTTTTAATACACATTTGTATATAAATCAAAAATCAAAAATTGAAATATATAAGAATAAATACACAAAAAAAATTTTAAACAATATAGAAATTAAAAATAGTTTACTATTTACTCTATCATTAAATTCATATAGACAATATGAAAATTTTATGAGTATTGGGACAATACTTAAACCAGTAAAAGTTATTAAATATATTGATATTTATAATTTTTTTCAGGTTAAAAATAATATGTTTATAGTTATAGTTTTTAAAAAAGATAAATATTATAAAAAACACTCGAAAGAAATTGTTAAATATTTAAAACAAGAATATAATGCTTATTATTGTAATAAAAATATTAAATCTTTATTTTTTCCCACTTCCAAATTACCAATAGAATATATATATAATTCAAATGAAGAAAATACAAGTATTCCTTTTAAAACATTATGTAAGCTTCAGTGGAATTTAAATAATAAAATTCCTTCTATTAAAAGTAATATATTAAAAATTTTAAATGACCCTATTGAAACTTTATTATTTATGGGGAAATATGATAATAGGTCAAATTCAATTTATACTTCAGATAAAGAAATACTAGTTAGTACAAGTTCTATCTCTTTCTTATTGAGTTATCAAGGTACTTCAGAATTAACTTATTGTAAATATGATATTTGCAGATATTCATATAATGAAGTTGAAAAAATAAAAGAATATGAAAATGCAAATATTGAAATTAAAAGATATGATAATCTTACAGAAATAAGAATGGATGATTTGGAAGATAAATCAGACCCTTTTATAAAAAGTTTAAATATTACTCAGACTAAAGAACATTGGAATCGACTTATTCGTAATATAAAATGCAATGAAAATTTTATTTTTCTTGCTATTAGTAAATCCAAGGCTATTGAAAAAGAAATAGAAAATGGAAATCTTTCAAATATAATTTTTATTTCTAAAGTAAAAGTTATATTTGTAGGACAAAAAAATGAATAGCTTAATTAAAACCCTAACCATCCACCTAACCCAAACCACCACCCAAAAAGTAGGAACTCTAGCTATAAAAGACAAAAAAATTTATTTCGAGTATGACAAAGAGTTCCTAAAAACAGGCATAGAGCTATCGCCTTATAAACTCCCCCTAAAATCAGGTCTATTTCGTTGTGATGATGATACTTTTGATGGGCTTTGGGGTCTCTTTAATGACTCCTTGCCTGATGGTTGGGGGAGATTGCTTATGGACAGACATTTGATGAGATTGGGGGTTAATCCTCATTCGCTCTCTCCTTTGGATAGATTGGCTTATGTGGGGAGTCATGCTATGGGGGCTTTGAGTTATGAGCCTGAACGAGAAGTTGAAAATCATATTGAGACAATAGTGCTTGATGATTTAGCTAAAAGTTCAGCAAAGGTACTAGAGGGAAGTAGTGAAGCTTTACTTGATGAACTGTTGAGCTTAAATGGTTCATCAGCAGGGGCTAGACCAAAGGTATTGGTGCAGATAAGTGATAACCAAAAACAGATAATTCATGGCAGACAAAAGTTACAAAATGGCTTTAGCCATTGGATGGTAAAATTTGCTTCGAGTATGGATAGCCGTGAGATAGGGGCAATAGAGTATGCTTATTCGCTGATGGCAAGAGAAGCAGGGTTAAATATGCCTCAAACGGTTCTACTAGAGGGGAGAAGAGGACGATACTTTGCTATTAAACGCTTTGATAGAGTAGGAGATAGACGCGTACACATGCACTCGGTAGCAGGACTTACGCATAGTGATTTTAGGTTTCCAACTTTAGACTATGATGATTTATTGGCATTGACACTACATCTAACTAAAAATGTGCAAGAGGTAGAGAAAGTTTTTAGATTGGCTTGTTTTAACCTTTTTACCCACAATCGTGATGACCATGCTAAGAACTTTTCGTTTGTCATGGATGAAAAAGGAGTTTGGAGCTTTTCGCCTGTTTATGATATTACTTTTTCCAATGGACCTGGAGGGGAGCATAGTACCATGTATATGGGAGAGGGAAAAAATCCTACAATAAAGCATCTTTTGGATTTAGCAAAAAAACATGGGATTAAAAAAGGGAATGTAATTATAGATAAGGTTCAAGAGGTTACGAGTAGATGGAGAAAGTTTGCCAAGATGGCAGGAGTGAGTCGTAAAAGTTATGAGCGTATAGAGAAGATTTGTACTCAAAACAGAAGAGTAAATAGATGACCAAAAAATAAATTACTAGAGAATAGAAAGATTGATTATTTTTGATATTTCCCAACTATGGTTGGGGGGCTGATTATGTTAAAATTAGGGTTGAGGCTTATAAGAAGTGTTAAATGTATGAAATCTAATATGCAAAAGTAGAATACTAAAAGGAAAAAAATGTCATTTCTACAAAAAATAATAGAAAACAATAACTATAAAGAAGAGGATAAAACACCACTACTTATAGATGGTAAAAGAGTTGGTCAAATTCGTAGTGATTATTTAGAATATGTTCTATCAGATAAAATATTTATTTTAAAAGATGGAGTTATCTCTTTGGATAAAAAGTTAAATACATTCCAAAAGAGAACAGAAGCATTAAAGCATTTTGCAAAAAGAGCATTTGCTAATAAGATTACTCGTCGTTTTATGAATGAGAATTATCCTCTTATTTCAAAAGGAAGCCGTGAGCCTTTGGCTTTTATTGATAGAAGTATATCTACACTTTTGGGGTCTATCTCTTTTGGGCAACATCTTAATGCTTATGTAATGACCAATGAGGGTATGAAAATGTGGATAGGTAGAAGAGCATATACCAAATCTCATAATGGAGGGAAACTTGACCATTTGGTGGCTGGTGGATTGCCTTGGGATATATCTCCTAAAGAAAATCTAATAAAAGAGTGTTATGAAGAGGCTGGAATGTCCAGAGAATTAGCCTCAAAAGCTAAAAGTGTGGGACTAGTTTCATATAAATATGAGTATGAACTTGGAGGTAAAGAGGATATAATTTACTGTTATGATATTGAGTTAGATAAAGATTTTGTACCAAATTGTACTGATGGTGAAGTAGAGGAGTTTTATCTAATGCCTATTCAAAAAGTAGCTGATATTGTAAAAGATACTTATGAGTTTAAGACCAATTGTAATTTAGTAATTATAGATTTTTTGGTTCGGCATGGATTTATTGAGGTTGAGGATAAAGATTATATTGAGATTGTGCAGGGATTGAGGAGATAGAGTTTTAATAAAAGGATTTAAAACAAATCCTTTTATCTCATACTATAACGATTACCATTTAAAATTCTATGATTTAAAAATTTTTCAACTTTAGCTAATTGATATATAGCTTTTGGATGACCAGCTTTAGATGCTTGTTTAAACCAATATCTAGCGAGATGAGCATTTGCTCTAACTCCTCTGCCTTGTTGAAAACTAAGTCCCATATAATACATAGCATTTACATTACCATGTCTAGCAGATTTATGAAACCAATTAAAAGCTAATTTTTCATCTTTTTTAACTCCATGACCAGTAGCATACATAATAGCTAAATCAAATTGAGCATTAGGATTACCAGCTTTTGCAGCTCTAGTAGCGAAATATAATTTTTTTGAACCATTTTTAACATTTTTTTGATGTGATTGAGCTAATCTAACGGCTCTAGCATGTTGATACATATCTGTAGTTTTAGCACTTAGGTTTATAGTTGTTATTAAAAGTAAGATTGCAATTATTAAAGTTTTCATTTTAAATCCTTTTTCTTTTTGTTTTCTTAATCATAGTATATAACAAAATAAATTATATTAAACTTATATATATTAAAAAAATAACAAAAATAATTATTAATGTTGTTTTTAAAGTTTTTTCTCTTGCAATCCAAAAAAGTACTTACATTAAATAATAAACTTTTTAACAAATAAACTTAAATCTTTTTGTAAAATCCACCAATTTGGAAAGGCTTTATCATAAAAAGGTTTAGTGGTTTGTTGGAATTTTTCTTTATCCTTAAATAGATTGACACACCAATCAAAATTTATCTCTCTATTTTTTAACATTTCTATACTTAGCATAGTATCATTGATACATCCTAAATGTGATGGGGTTATAAGTAAAACAGTGGCATTTAACTCTTTGGCTAAATCTATCATCATATAGTTATGAGTAATAGGAACCATAAGTCCTCCAGCTCCTTCAACTATTAGCAAATCACATAATTTCGATAGTTCCGTTATCTTTTGTTTAATTTTTTTTATTTCTATTTCACCTCTTTTATCAGCACAAAATGGGGCAGATGCTAGAGGAAAAGTATATGCTGTAATATCTTTTGGTTTTAGTAAAGAAAATTCACTATTATACTCTTGAACCTTTTTTAGAAGTTTAGTGGCATCTATAGGATAATTCTCTACTCCTGTTTCAATCGGTTTACATACTCCTATACGAATTTTCTCTTTTGCAAACTCTTTTATGAGTTGTAATGAGGCATAAGTTTTGCCAATATCTGTATTTGTAGCTGTCACAAATAGTAATTTCACAATTAATCTCCAATATTTATATAAATTTACATTTAGGTAGTTAAATGGGATTGTAACATAAAATAAGATATACTTATTGGTAGATTATAAGGCTATTTCAAAAAGTAGTCTAAATGAGGATTTACATTGCCAAAAATAGAAGAAGAGATAGAAACAGCATTAAGCTTAGATGAACCTATCAAATATAATGTTTTGTTGCATAATGATGATTATACTACCATGGATTTTGTTGTTGAGATTTTAATGAATATTTTTCATAAGAGTTTAATAGAATCAGAGCAAATTATGTTAAATATTCATAGGTTAGGAAAAGCTGTTTGTGGTACATATACCTACGATATAGCTCAAACAAAGGTCTATCAAGTGAAGCAGTTAGCAAAGAAAAATGGTTTTCCACTTTTAGCTACACTTGAGGAGGTCTAAAATAAATATGAAAAGGATAAAAAATGATAAGTATAGAACTGAATAATGTATTTAGAGAGTCTGTTCGGTATGCAAAAGAGAACCGACATGAATATCTCACACTTGAACATATTTTTTTATCTATATTAAAAAGTAAAGAGGGTCAAGAGATACTCACGGCTGTTGGGGGAAATATAGTCTATATGACAGAGCTTATTACTAATTATCTGCGTACCAATGTGCCTGTATTAGAACTCAATGAACAAGGTGAAGTAGATGACCCATATGAAACTGTTGCTCTATCTCATGTTATGAATGATATGATGACACATATTAATAGCTCGGGAAGACATGAGGCAAAGATTGGAGATATGTTAGCCTCTATTTTTACTCAAACAAAGAGTTATACTTATCAAGTTCTCAGAGCTGAAAATATAGATAGAGTAGATATTTTAGAGGTTATATCTCATAATGATTTTGATAATGATACTTCTACTGTAGAGGTAGAAGAGGAAGAGTATCCAAATCTATCAGCTTATACTATTGAGTTGGTATCTGTAGCAAAACAAGGTAAGATAGACCCAGTTATTGGACGGATTTCAGAAATAGATAGAGTAATGCAGACTCTATGTAGAAGAAAGAAAAATAATCCTCTATTAGTAGGAGAACCAGGTGTTGGAAAAACAGCTATAGCCGAGGGATTAGCTCTAAAAATATCAGAAGACAATGTACCTGATATTTTAAAAAATAGTAAAATTTTTGCACTAGATTTAGGTGCTATGATTTCAGGGACTAAATATCGTGGAGATTTTGAAAAACGCTTAAAAGGTGTTTTGAGTGAGTTAGAGAATGTGGATAAATCTATAATATTTATAGACGAAATTCATACTTTAGTAGGAGCAGGAGCAACTAGTGGTGGTAGTATGGATGCAGCAAATTTACTTAAACCAGCTCTAGCTAGAGGTGAACTAAAGTGTATAGGAGCAACTACTTATGCAGAGTTTAGAAATCATCTTGACAAAGATAAAGCACTCTCAAGAAGATTTTCTAAAATTGATATAGAGGAACCAAGCAAAGAGGATACTCTAAAAATCTTGCAAGGTATTAAGCATAAATATGAAGCGTATCATGAGATAAGTTTTTCTGATGAGGCTCTAAAGAGTGCTGTTGATTTGAGTGTAAAGTATCTTCATGATAGATTTTTACCAGATAAAGCTATGGATATAATTGATGAGGTTGGAGCTCATTTTATGTTGCGAGATAAAAAAGATATTATAATTACAAGTAGTGATATAGAAGAGAGTGTAGCTAGAATGTTAAAACTACCATCGACTGTAATATCTAGTGATGATACCTCAAAACTCAAAGAGCTATCTGAAAAAATCAAACAAAAAATCATAGGTCAAGATAAAGCCATAGATACTATAGTAAAATCTATCAAGCGTTCATATGCAGGATTAAATCAAGAAAATAGACCAATAGGTTCATTCCTATTTATAGGACCAACAGGTGTTGGAAAAACTGCTCTAAGTGAAGAGTTGGCAAAAAGTATGGATATTCATTTTGAGAGAATTGATATGAGTGAATATATGGAAAAACATGCTCTTAGCCGTCTAATTGGAGCACCTCCTGGATATGTTGGGTATGAACAAGGTGGACTTCTAACTGAGATGATAAAGAAAAATCCTCATACAGTTTTGCTTCTTGATGAGATAGAAAAGGCTCATCCTGATATTATGAATATTTTATTACAGGTTATGGATGGTGCCAAACTTACAGATAATAATGGAGTAGTAAGTGATTTTAAAAATGTTATTTTGATAATGACATCAAATTTAGGAACAAAAGAGGCAAATGTAATGGGATTTGCCAAAGATGAAAGTGTTAAATCTGATAATGCACTCAAAGATTTCTTTTCTCCTGAATTTAGAAATAGACTAAGTGCAGTAGTTGAGTTTAACCATTTAGATTTTGATGTAATTGTTAAAATTGTAGGAACTGAAATAGCTAAACTAAATGAACATATGGCTAGTAGAAATATTATTATTAAATTAGATAAAGATGCTGTAGAGTATATAGCCAAAGAGGGTTATAGTGATATATATGGAGCTAGAGAGATAGCTAGAGTAATTGATGAAAAAATCAAAGAGCCTTTAACTGATGAGATACTATTTGGTTCTCTCAAAGATGGTGGTATCGTCAATATAACCTACAAAAAGGAGAAATTAGACTTTGTCTTCAATATATGATGATGACTATTTTATTACAGAGATAGGTATGCCTCATATATTCCCTGATGCTAGAGAGGGAAGTGATGAGGGGCTGTTGGCTTATGGTGGTGATTTAAATCCTAATCGTTTGTTAACAGCTTATAGAAAAGGAATTTTTCCTTGGTTTAGCAAAAATGACCCAGTATTATGGTGGTCTCCAAATCCTAGATTGGTGCTTTATCCAAATGAATTTAAATGTAGTAAATCTCTAAAAAGAGTTATTAGAAATAAGGGTTTTGAGATTAGATTTGATACTAATTTTAAAGCCGTTATAGATTATTGTAGCTCTGTACCTAGAGAGGGACAAGATGGTACATGGCTCACTGATGAGATGAAAGAAGCATATACAGAACTTCATTCAATGGGATTTGCTCACTCTATTGAGACATATTTAGATAATAAACTAGTAGGTGGTTTTTATGGAGTTGCTATAGGTAAAGCTTTTTTTGGAGAGTCTATGTTTGCATTAGTTCCAAATGCCTCTAAAGTAGCCTTAAGTTTTTTAAGTAATATTTTTGTTGAGAAGTGTTATGATTTTATTGATTGTCAAGTAGAGACTCCTCACTTGATGAGTTTAGGTGCTAGGTTAATAAGTCGGGATGATTTTTTAGACCAGTTAGAGGATGCTTTGAGTAAACCTAGTGATATAGGTTCTTGGTCAGATTGGAATTAATAATGAATAAATAGGGAGTAGTTGTTGTGGCAAATAGAGATATTGGGTTTTCGTTATGGTTAGATTTTATAGAGAGAGATTATCTCAAGGATGATTTTGGTAAATTATTGGCTAATGGAGTAGTAACTGGTGCAACTAGTAATCCTGCAATTTTTGCATCAGCTATTAGTAAATCACCAGCATATAAAGAACAGTTAAAAACATTAGAGGGTAAATCACCAAAAGAGAAATATGAAGCCTTGGCAATAGAAGATATAAAAAGGGCTGCAACTATTCTTGAACCATATTATTATGATAGTAATGATGGATATATCTCTATAGAGGTTGACCCATCTTTAGCAAATAATGCTAAAGCAACAGTTGCTGAAGCTAGAAGACTATTTAAGGCTATTGGTAAACCTAATGTAATGATAAAAATACCAGCAACTCAAGCAGGATATGAAGCTATGAGTGAATTAATGGCTGATGGTATTTCTATTAATGCTACACTTGTATTTTCTCCAAAACAGGCTAGACAATGTTTTACAGCTATGACAAAAGGAATTGCCAAAGGTGAAGCAGATGGTAGTTGTAGAGTAGAGGGGGTTATATCGGTATTTGTTAGTCGTTTTGATAGGCTTTTAGATAATGAATTAGAACAAAGTGGTATCACTCCTCATAAAACAGGTATATATAACGCAGCTAAAATATATAATATGGTAGAGAATAATAATATATCCAATATTAGAACACTTTTTGCAAGTACAAGTGTAAAAGGGGATAATCTACCAGCTGATTATTATGTAACAGAGCTTATAGCACCTCACTCTATCAATACCACACCATTAGATACAATAAATTCTTATCTTGGTACAAAAAACAAAAATATTGCTTTGCCTATAGAAGATAATATTATTAATGGATATTTTACCAATTTAAAAGATAATGGTTTTGATATGGATGAGATATATAAGGAACTACTTAATGATGGACTTAAAGCGTTTGAAGATGCTTTTAATAATATGTTAAAAGAGCTTGAAGAGAAGTAGTTATATTAAATAGTAAAATATTTTGATACCCATAAAGGGTATCTTTGACATTAATAAAATAGTACTTACAATTTCTCTTATTTTGAGATGGAGTTAACTATTTGTGATACTTTTGATTTAAAAGTCATCTTTTTGGATTTAAATTCGTATAAAAATCTCTTTTGTTTTATATGGCTTTTACTTTATGCCATGTAAATATTGGGTACAAAGAACCCAACCTACACTGTTTATAATATTTTTGTGGATGATGTTTGGATTTGTAAATATTAAATTTTAGTATAGATAATATAAAATTTTTGTATTATCTATACACTAATAAATAACACTTATGTGTTATAATGCCTCATGAAAACCCTGAAAATAAAAAAGCATTAAAAACCACTATCTTTACCCATGAAGAGATAGCCAATATCTTAAAAGATGAGGTCTCTAATGTTAATGCCAAGATTTCATACCTGACCAAACAAGGGATTTTAATTCGTCTAAAAAAAGGTCTATATACTTTTGGTGGTCTTTATCAAGATAGTGTAGATAATATTGCTATTGCCAATCGGCTCTATACTCCCTCTTATGTTTCGTTTGATTATGCTTTGTCCTATTATGGACTTATTCCTGAACGGGTTTATGAAGTTACCTCTGCTACGCTTTATGCGAAAAAGGTTTTTGATACCACTTTATTAAGAA
>Ga0256828_1002834_pt1 | contig 10110 bp, 13 predicted proteins | sample CV88metaG_FD_185993 | JGI IMG/M metagenome (GOLD analysis project Ga0256828, IMG submission 185993) | Hydrothermal vent microbial communities from East Pacific Rise, Pacific Ocean - CV88 | ecosystem: Environmental > Aquatic > Marine > Hydrothermal vents | place: Pacific Ocean: East Pacific Rise... | reverse complement strand
AGATATGAGTAAAAACGAACTTAAAGATGAGTTACAAGTTGCCCAAAAAGTAGCCAAATGATAATCTCAGATGCTACTGTACTCATCACTCTTATAAACATAGATAGATTTGATATACTCACAAAGTTTATCGACAAGATATATATCACTACTGAGATATACAAAGAGATATCACAAAGAGTATATGCTAAAAAATTCATAGATAGCTACATACATACAAACTTCATAGAGATAAAAGAGTATAACAACAAGCAACTCTTTAGAGAGCTTCATACTATCTTGGATATAGGGGAAAGTTCGGCTATAGCTTTAGCACTTGAGACAAATTTACCACTCATCATAGATGAAAAAAAGGGTAGAAGATTTGCCAAATCAAAAGGTGTAGAGATAGTAGGCTTGGTAGGTATCATAAGATACTTATATGTTAGCAATATACTAGATACCAATGAAGTAGTAGATATCATCAAACTACTAAATCAGAGTGATTTTAGGATAACCCAGTCGCTTTTGGATATGATACTAGAAAAGTAAACCTACTTTTCTATCAACTCATTATACCACTCTTTGACACTCTTATCACTCATAGAGGCTAGTAGCTTGGCTTTGACCTTTGGTGGGATATCAAAAGAGTATATCTCATCAAAACTAAGAGTTTTTTGACTACTTTGTTTAGCTTGGATGATGACTACCCACTCGCCTTTGATATCTATATCTTTAAATCTTGCTTGAAGCTCTTTGGCACTGCCTTTGTAGTATGTTTGATACTTTTTAGTAAGCTCTTTTGCCAAAAATAGCTCTCTGCTTTCATCTAGTGCTACTACCTCATCAAGTAGCTTTGAGAGTCTATGAGGAGCTTCATACAGTACTGTGTTGTAGCCATTGCCCATCGCTTCACTTAGTGCTTTGGCTCTATCTTTGCCTTTGTGTGGCAAAAAAGCAAAGAAAAGAAACTTGCCATCTGCAAACCCACTAGCAGCATACGCAGTAGTCACAGCTGAAGCTCCAGCTAACACATCATACTCTATACCATTTGCCTGAGCATACTCTACCAAAACCTGCCCAGGATCTGAGATGATAGGCATACCTGCATCACTTACATATACTATCTCTTTAGTAGCTATCTCATTGGCATACTCTTGCACTCTTGCTTTGCCATTGTGTTCGTTAAACGATATAAAAGAGGCATCTATATCACTCATGCCAAATCTCTCTTGTAGTATATGTAAAAGATGTTTTGTGTGCCTAGTATCTTCACAGAAAAATATATCTGCTTTTTCAAACAGCTCTATAGCTCTTAAGGTTATGTCTTTGGGGTTTCCGATAGGTGTGGGGATAAATGTTATCATAGTGAGATTGAGAAGCTCCAAAGAACTTCTCTGCTTGGATTAACCAAGGTTGTATTTTTTCTTGAATTTGTCAACTCTACCTGTAGCATCAACAATCTTCTCAGAACCTGTGAAGAATGGGTGACACTCATTACAGATATCTATACTCATCTCTGACTTGTTTGACTTGATTTCAAAAGTGTTTCCACAAGCACATGTAACTTTACATTCCATATAATCTGGGTGTATATCTTTTCTCATTTTCAGACCTTTTGTGGGAAATTATAATTCCCTTTAGTTATTTTGTGATAGGCAACTAACCTATTCTAGTCTTATACAAGACTCTTCCACTATCATACCGATAGGGGTCGTTGCAACAGTCTTAGCTGAGACAACTCTCTTCATAACAGAAGGAAAATTTAGGGCATAATTATACCCAAAAAGTTTTAAAGTTTTATAAAAGTACTTTTGAAGCTATAGCACATACAGCACTTTCACTTTTGAGTATAAGTAGGGTATCAAAACCTACTATCTGTTGGCTATCAAACAAAGCTACTTCATCATCACTAAATCCACCCTCGCATCCCACTACTATAGTATCTACATTATCTTTTTGCACAAAGTTGTTTGGAGAAAAATTTAACATCTTAGCATCAGGATACATCTTTATAAACTTATCCAAGCTATCAATCACTTCAAACTCCATCATCACAGACCTACCACACTGTTGAGATGAGTTTAGAAGTATCTTTTCAAGTCTTTTAAAATCTATCTTGAAACTTTTTTGAGATCTTTTACAATATATAAAAGATATCTTAGATACTCCCATCTCATTGAGTGAAGGCAAAACTTTTTCTATATTTTTAGCATCTATAACACACCAACCTATATGTAAAAAATGTGATGATTTGATAGTAAGTTTTTGACTATCTTGTAGTTCAAGTATAGCTGACTTTTTATCTATATGTGTGATGTGATAGTAGTATATATAATCATCTTGCAAATTACGAAGAGCTATAACATCATCTACTCTATGACGACGAACTTTGAAGATATATCTATGTTCATCTCCTTTTAAAGTAAGTGTATATTCTTTGGCATTAGGACTATATAAATATTGCATTTTATATTATAATACTCCCGTATTTTTTAAAACCATCAAAGCTATCATCGCAAATAGTATCAAAATCTGGAGTATAGATATCTTGGTAAATCCACTTTTTAAAAGAGCAAAAGTCTCATTATGAGTTAAATTGGCATACTTTATAAGTCTATACTTTTTGATCTCTATAAACATCATAACACCCCATACTATCACCATAGTAGCAGAGTATATATCCCACTCTAAATGTCCTGCATACAACAATACAAGCCCAGCAAATGCCACCATCATGGCTAAACCTTGAAAACTCATAGTATATATAAAACTAGCTTTTTTAAATCTAATAGCTTCAGATGAGAAGATAGGTATAGCCAATCCACTGAATAGAAAAATCAAAAAAAGGTAAACCAACGATTTGTGAACAAATAAAAACTCATCTATCATAATCATTTTACTCTTTAATCTCTTCTACTTTTGCTTTTGCTTTTTGTATCATCTCTTTAGTCTCTTTTTTTATATCCTCTGTTTTGTCTTTCACATCTTGAACAACTTCAGTAGCTTTATCTTTTGCTTTAGCTACTACATCTTTTGTAACCTCTTTAGCCTTTTGCACAGCATGCTTTGTATCTTCTTTAACAGCCTGAGATACTTCAGATGCTGCTTTTGTAGTAGCTTCTTTAGTTTTCTCTCCACAACCATTTAAAACCAATGATGCTGTAACGATAGATAATAATAGTGTTTTTTTCATATATAAATTCCTTAAAATATTTTTTATCAATAGAGTTATACCATTTTTGGATTAACTATATGGTTAGATTCTAAAAGTTTTATCCAAAGTTCTTTATCTTTCCACTCTGATACAACCTGAGAAGAAAAAATTATCTGTCTTAAATCAATCTGCCCCATAAGCTTACTGTGAGCATCTTCTTTGAAACATTGAGCATAACCTGTTTGAGTCTCGTGTACTATGATACTGTGAAGCTTAACTTCTCTCTCATTATTTTGCATCACACTACACTCCAAAACCCTCTCTATCATCAAGAAAAATACTCTACTAAACTGTTCAGCCGATGGAGAGACAGGTAACTCTACCCATCTAGCTGAGTGCTTTTTCATATTTGCTAGATACTCACTATCATCACCACTCCACAAAGTGATAGCATGATCAAATGAGTCTATAAGCTCTTTGATATATAGCTTTGTAAGCCCAAAATCATAAACCATCTGCCCATTATCAAGATAGTTTGACTCAAGTAGTACCTCAACTTGATATGAGTGTCCATGCAAGTTTTGACTACATCTTTGAGTAGAACAGTTACGAACTATATGGGCATTTTCAAATTTAAAAAGTTTACGAATCAGCATTATATTCTTCTTTTTTTGATGTTATTTTAACCAAACTATACTAAGGAAAAGATAGATATGTCTATTTGTAGGCGAGACTAAAGTCTCACTTCCTAATATAACTAAGGTATCACGGGAGCTTCTATCTCATCACCCAAAAATGCGTAACTTTTACCTATTCGTGCAACTGGGTCAAACGATATAGTAAGTCTCTGCTTGTCTGTGATACATCTATCATCTACAAAAATCTCATCTACATTTAGTACTAGTGGGATAGTAGTACCACCACCTAGATCTATCTCTTGGTTAAGTGTACAACAGTAAGCACAAGGCACTCCCTCTATCATCGGAGGGTATCCATCTTTGATAGGTGTTGTAGCTATGTCAAACTTTGTCGCTTCACTCTCTTGATGAGCCAACCCCTTAGATGAAAAGTGCATCTTTTCCAAGTCTTTCTCTTCTACCATACAGATAGTACATTTTTTGTATTTACGGATATTGGCTAGGGTATCTTTGGGTGTTCCATCTGCTTTATGTCCCACTGAGATAAGCACACTGGCAGGTTCACTTGAAAGTCCTATAAAGTAGCTAAAAGGTGCTACATTGACTACGCCCTCATCTTTGGTAACAACCCACGCGATAGGTCTTGGTATGATAGTTTGAGCCATCAGTTTGTATGTTTCGTTGATACTTTTATCGCTATTTAGATCAAATCTCATCTTCTAATCCTCCTTATAACATCCCTCTTTTGGCAACAGATCTGCATTGGTTCCATCCATGTTGACCACCTCTAGCTCTGGGTGGATAAGCTCTCTAAGTCTTCTTTGTACCACCATCTTAGTAGTCATCAAACTCATAGAACACCCATGACAAGTACCTATAAGTTCTATATACACTACTCCATCTTTGACACATATCAATTTGATATCACCACCATGTGAGTTTACATAAGCATTTACCTCTGGTAAGTGATGCTTTATCGCTTGGTATAAATCTTCATCTAAAAAAGTCATCTTAACTTCCTTTTTGTTTTCTATGCAAAATATATTACTCTTTTACTTAAATAAGACTAAAAACATCTTATTTTATGATATAATGGTATAAAATTTTTAAAAAAGGATTAAAATGATGAAAAAACTCATTCTATCAGTCGTCGCTTTATTAGTAGTAGGAGTTGGTGCATTGTTTGCTATAAACGGTAAAGACAACTACGACCCTTCAAAGTATCACACTACAGCAACCCATGGTATAAATATAGGCTCAAAGCTATCTATAAAACTACCAGATCAGTTTGATAAAGCTCACAAAATTACAGATGATACTCAAAAAGTAGTATTTGTATTTGCCAAAGCTACAGGACATACAGTAAGAGAATATCTCAAAACTCAACCAAAAGATTTCTTACCATCTCGTCATACACTTTTCATCGCAGACATAAGTGGTATGCCAGCAGTTATCAGAAACACTTTTGCCCTGCCTGATTTTAAAAAGTCCCCTTACTCAGTGATGCTTATATATGATAAAAACATAGCAAAAACACTAAAAGATAACAAAAATGCAGATAAAATCACTATAGCAACTGTAAAAAACAAAGAGATAACAGCTATCAAATACATCTCAACAGAAGATGAGCTAAAAGCTGAGTTAAAATAATATTTTGAATTGGTGCATAACACCCTTATTGGGTGTTATACTGTATTATAACTGAGGAGGAAGACCAAATTTATCTGATGTATGTATAACTACTTTAGCATTATACAATGACTTCATAGATTTTACTACAAAACTTTTCATATCATCTTGTGTAACTTTCCCTAAAACTATACGAAACTTTCTTAGATTTTTATTATCCATATCAAGATTTGCATTTTTAAGTTCATCATAACTATATACTTGTTGATTATCAATATCTATGATATGTAAGCTATCTCTTAATGTAGTATCATCAGATATAACTTCTTCATATCTTTGATTTTCTTTTCTATAGATATTTTTTATATTTTCTATATCCAATACAAGAGAAGCATTAGATAAATTTGTATCTTTATCACTATTTATCACTATAATATCCCAAGTACCAATATAAGTATCATTATTATATTTACGATAATCAGAATAATACTGTTTAGAATTATTAAAATCACTATTTATAAATCTAACCTGTAAGATAGCTTTTCCTTGACTTGGAATATCATGCTTATCTAAAGTATCAAGACTCTCATCAAGTTCACCAAATACTCCAGCACTGTTATGTATATATGTTTTACCATTCTCATCAGTAGCTTGAACAATAACACGCATATACCAACCAGATGGCTCTAAAGATTTTGACTCTATAGTTGTTGGTTGTGTAGTTTTATCATCTGTACTAGATGATGAACTACATCCATTGAATACACTAACAATAATAGCTAGTATCAATAGTTTATTATAATATCTCATATCCATATCTCCTTAATTGCTATACTGCATCATCAAAGGATAAGCTAATTTATTGGTTTTCTCATCACTTTGTTTTTCTAACTCGATAAAGAAACCTTCCATAGGAAGTATCTGCCCTTCACTAAGTCCTGGTGTTTGAGGTGCTATAACTGTATATCCACCACCACTACTAACATTTTTGTCACTTGTATCACTACTGTCATGAGTATAGATACGAGCTAAAACATAATCATCATTTGTACTATCTCCCATCATTTTATAACTTGTATTTTCATTTTTAAAATATAACTTAGAAAAATCAAATTTATAAGGGAAAGGATTACCAGTCATAAATTTTTTAACATTATCTGCATCATTGGCTGGTAAATCTAGTTCATGAACTTTGTCAAATAAGTCATCATCTATAGATACATCACTAGCATTTGTAGTAGTTGTTGGAGATAAACCATTTAGAGTTTTATCTATAGTGATATTTTTATCAGCATCAGTAATAATCCAGTAGCTAACACCTACATCTAGTGTATCATTTTCAGTTAGTTTTGTTTTATTTGTATTTTTATGTCCATTATATACTTCATAGTTATCATCACCTATTTGTTTATACATTACCCAATGCGTATCATAATCTCCTAATGTATCGCCAAAAAGATCTTTGATAGATAAACTACCTGTATTACAAGGTACACTTATAAGTCTCCACTTGTGATCTGAGAGTTGATAGTTTGTTTTACCACATAAAAATTCTCTATATGCAGCTTCTGTAGTATCTCCTGTTTCATTTTTGAGTTGTCCATCATCTTCGGGATCATCTACATTACCATTGACATCACTATAGTCATCACCATTATCTGCCCAGTTTGGCATACCATTATTTCCTACAGTTAGATTGTTACAATCAGCATGTGTATTTCCTTCTTCACAGTCACTATAGCCATCATTATCGCTATCTGTATCTACAAAGTCAGCTTTATTATCTCCATCTTTATCTGGTGGGATAAGACCATTACTTCCAGTTTTATTAGAAGTATCATCATCATATGCATCATCAAGTCCATCATTATCATCATCAAGACCAGATGGTTCTATATAGTTGTCTGTAGCTTGTGCTTCTATATTATCAGGTATTCCGTCATTGTCACTATCTAGATCAAGATAATCAGGGAACCCATCACCATCTGTATCTACTGCATATTGATTTGCATCTTTACAACTAGCACCATCATTACTACTTGTTGCTACAGAACGATATACAAATCTAGCTGTTGGAGTACCTGAATTAAAATTTTCTATCTCATATATATAACCATTGTTATTTGATGCATAAAAATGATATGTATCACCATCTTTAGCTAAAAAAGTAGCTCCCCATGCTTTATCTAAGTCATTACCATCGGGAGTAGTTACTGTAAGCTGTATGATGGAAGTTGTACCATCATTTAGATTTACTCTATATAAATCTGTCTTATTACTAGCACCTGATGATGTATCATTTGTTCTAAGACCATAAGCCATAGGTGTATTACCATCTGGAAGTATAGCAAGGTCAGCCCAATTTATATTATCATCTAAACTAATTGTAGTTTTACTATTATCAGATTGTTTCCATTTTGCTACTTTTGTTTTGGTAGTTCTTCCATATAATGCACCATTATAAAAATCAGCTGCATATGTATTCATTTGCTTTGAAGCTTTTTTAATCTTACCTGTATATCTGTCAACTTCAATGATATCATCCTTTGCCAATGATGTACCATAATCATCTGTACTATCTTTTCTCATTACAGCATACATTTTACCTGTTTGTTCATCATAGCCAAGTCCATTATAAGCATCTTTTTGTCCACCTATAGCTACATATACACTATTTTGCACATCAAATACATATAAAACACCACCTATAACATGAAAGAATCCATAAGCACAGTTACCTCCACCTTGTATTTCTACAGAGTCTAAGATACCATCACCATCATCATCTATATCTACATCATCTAAAATGCCATCACCATCAGTATCTTTAGTATCAAATGTCAAATCACCGAATAAACCAATACCACGCATAGTAGTATCATCATCGTTAGCAGGATATATATCTTCATAAACGATAGTTACTTTTTTTGCACCATCTGGTATCACTACATTTATACTACCTTTTGTATCATTATTGGAACGGAGGTCATGATCTGTATCAGAGTATGCTTCCGTATCTGTAACTGTAGTTACTGTTGTACTATCTGTATTGACTATGGAAATAGTTGGATTTCCTTTATCTGTTGTTATTGTGACTTTATCTGTTGATTCACTTCCATCTGTAATTCTTGAATCAATATCTGTAATCTTAAAAGAAGTATTATATACAGGATGATTAAAAGTCAAAGTTATAGTTATCGGTGATGTTCCTTGATTTTCATCAGGATCTAGGGAAACTTCTAAGTCATCTATATCTCCGGCAAAACCATTTGAGGCATCATCAAATGATGGACCTCCATCTTTATCACCTGAAGCTTGTGAATAGTCTATATCTATATCAACTATTACATCACTACCATCAGGAGTAGTATCTACTTGTATCGTTTTACTTGTATCTCCATCTGTCCAGTCCCATGGTGCTGTACCCCAAGTTGCAGTATAAGTTTGTGCATTTAATGTTGATATGCTTATCGTTATAACATAAAATAACCATTGTACATTTTTATATTTAAAAATATTCATAATATTTTTCTCCTTTTAGTTAATCCGTATTTGGATCACTTGGTGTTCCACCAAAATCATCTGCATTCGCTTTTATAGGTTTAACTATATTACCTAACACTATAAGACTAGGTGTTATATATACAGCTTTTTTTAAAAAATCTCTTCTTTGAACTGTGAAATCCATCTTATCTGAATGTTTTTTCATTCTACTTGTACCTCCTATTAGATATCAAAAAAATCCTAAATGTTATATAAAAATAACATTACTTTAGAATAACCTTTTTTAAATTAAAAATAAATAAATATATGTAAAATATTATATAAATTTTTATAATCTTTATATCTAATCTCTAAAGGGTATTAAAATTCTGTATCAATCTGATAAAATACTATCAAAGATTGACAAATATTTGGAGATATAAGGGTGAGAAGTTGTAGCACTACAAAAGTGCTACTTAAAGTTATTGACACAAAATTTTAAACAGTATCAATCTTTATGATTTAAGATAATCATAATAACAGAATTAATAATAAAATAGATAAAATAAAGCACTGCCATAACAGTAAACAAATCCCAAACTTTATTTGGATATGTATAATCATCTGCTAGCGTAGGTTGCTGTACTACAGTTAAATGCTTAGACTGTTGAGCTACTTCTACTTTTACTTCTTCTTGATTGATTAATGTTTGACGATATATCTCTTTGCTAAATTCCATCTCACTTTTTAGAAGTTCAAAATCAAAAACATTTGTATTTAATTCCCCTTGTTGATTTTTACCAGCTAACTCTTGTTTAACTCTAGATATAGATCTTTTGATATTTTTGATATTTTCTTTAAGAGTAAGCATCTCTCTACCATTTGGATTCCATGTCTTCATCTTAGTAGCATATTCAACTTCAGCTTTAACTAACTCTAACTCCAAGTCACTCAATATCTCTATCTTTCTTTGAACATCTAGTGTAGGATCTATCGTATGATGTGTATTTTGATATGCTATCAACTTTCTTATACTAGATATAAATTTTGTTTTCTTTTGTGCTACTTGTTGTTCTATAAAATTTAACGCTATTTGAGAATTTTCTTTAGCAAAATGATTGATAACTTCTTCGGCATGAGATATTATAGCTTTTAAAATTTTCTGAGCTTTCTTTGGATCTATATGAGCAAAAGAAAGTTCTAATGTTCCTGATGCATCATCAT
>Ga0256828_1002833_pt1 | contig 10112 bp, 8 predicted proteins | sample CV88metaG_FD_185993 | JGI IMG/M metagenome (GOLD analysis project Ga0256828, IMG submission 185993) | Hydrothermal vent microbial communities from East Pacific Rise, Pacific Ocean - CV88 | ecosystem: Environmental > Aquatic > Marine > Hydrothermal vents | place: Pacific Ocean: East Pacific Rise... | reverse complement strand
TTTTGCTTCAAAAGCTTCTTGTTCAGCTTGTTTAACCTCATTCGATAATTTCATAACCAATTGACGATTTACTTTAGCTAATTTAAATTCTGTTACTAATTCCTCAAGTACCAACTGATATTTGCTAAGTTCTTCACCTAGTTCTTCCCAATAAGATTGCTGTTTCGCAATAAAACTTTCCTTATCCGAAGATTCCATACTTTTCTCAACTCCTTTGATTTTAAATTCAAGTTCCTGAATTTTTAATCTTAGGTTTTTAATTTCAGTACTTTCTATAAATCTAGAATTACTTACAACCGATGCTGCTTCATCTAAAAGATCGATAGCTTTATCTGGTAAAAATCTATCAGTAATATATCTCTTAGATAATTTTACTGCCGATACCAAAGCTTCGTCAGTTACTTCAATTTTATGGAACTCTTCGATTTTTTCTCTAAGTCCTCTTAAAATAACTAATGTTTGTTCTTCATCTGGTTCATCGATTTTTACAAGTTGAAAACGACGTTGAATCGCTGGATCTTTTTCAAAGTATTTATTGTACTCTTTAATAGTTGTCGCACCAATTGTTTTAAGTTCTCCCCGCGCTAAAGCAGGTTTGAGAATATTTGCCAAATCCATACCACCATGATTATCAACTATTAAATGAATCTCATCAATGAATAAAACAATTTTTGAATCTTCGAATTTATTTTTTCTTTGAATTTCTTTAATTAAACCATTCATACGACCAGCAACTTCTTCTTTACCAGCATTGCTCATAAGAGCCGTTAAATCTAAATTCCAGATAACAACATCTGTTAAATTTTCGATTTCTTTATTAACTATTTTTCCAGCCATTCCCTCAGCAATAGCAGTTTTACCAACCCCTGGTTCACCTACTAATATTGGATTATTCTTAGTACGTTTACTAAGAATATTAGCAACTCTATCAATTTCATCTACTCGACCATGAACTAAATCACATTCACCTGCCAAATATTTTTCATTTAAATTGATACAAAAAGTCGTTAAGAAACTTTGTTCTTTAAAACTTTTCTCATTGATTTTTCTATCGCCACGAAGAGATTTAATATACATCTCAAGAAGTTCTAGATCTAGAAATTGATCCAGATAAGTGAAGAATGGATTACCAGAACCAATTCCAGCAATAATTAAAATATCCAATGCTAAGTATTTATCTTGATTCCGTAAAGCTAGATCATGCGCAACCTCAAACAATCTTAAATATTCCGGAGTGAAAGAACCAAAAGAAGTATCTGCATCTTCTCCGTATTTAATCGGGTCGTTTTTGATCTGATCATTAATCGTATTAAAGATACCATTAATATCAACCTCAAGATCTTCAAGAATATTTCTAAGGATAGTATCCTTAGATAAAATAACTTTTAATAAAATACCAGGATGGTTATCAATAATTCCATTTGCTTTTGCTTCTGCAATACTCTCTGTTACCAATTCTAACACTTCTGTAGTTAAATTTTTATAAATCATTTTCGATTCCTTTTCTGTTTTTAATTTAATTTTAGATTTTTTTAGGAGGTTTTCATCCTCCGTATTTCGATATTAACTATCAATAGTTAACTATTGATAGTTAAGTGTATTAATAGTACAATAGTTATCTATATGAATAACTAAACTACCACCGCCAGTTCTTAAACTATTGATAGTTATTTACGATTATAAAACTATTTTATAATCGTTAATATCTTCGATAATTCCCTCAGCATTAATTTCCCGCTCCATACAAGCTTCACATTTAAGACAAGGAGTATAGATATCTCTTCCATTATCCTGTACTAATTGTGGCTCGTAACAAGTCCAAGTATTTTTATATGGAACTTGATATTTTACAACATCTTTAATAATATCTTTTTTATAAGAATCTATATAAGGTGCGTAAATTTCTATATGCTTTTGATCATTAAGATCAAAAACATTTTGAAGTCTTTTAGCAAATTCTGGAGTAATATCCCAGTACTGAGAAACTTCTCCCTCACCGTATGCTTCTTCGGTGTGTTTATGTAAACCCATACCAAGAAATACATTATCGTATCCGTACTTAGTAGCAATAGCTTCGCCAAAACTAGCTACAGTGGTACCAAATAATAAATTTCTACTTGGAGTGTAGTACTCATGGTCGGCATTATCGATACCTTGCATATTTACCAACCCAATATCATTAAAAAGAGGAATTCCTAATTTAGCCCTAGTAAGTACTCTATCCGAAAATTTACTTTCTTTTAAAATACTATATAACTTTTCTTGAGCCATGAGTTCCACTTTATTAACTTGTCCGTAATTGAAACTAACTAGGACAATATCCCAATCAGTTTCATTAAGTACCTTATAAATTAAGGTACTTGAATCTAAACCACCGCTACTAGAAATGATAGCAATATTTTTCATTATTTAGATTCTCTTATATATGGTAAACCAATACGATAAAAATTATTTTGATCATCCATACCATATTGATCTGATACTAAATTAATATCCTCCTCAAAAGTAACTTCTTTTATAAATTTTCTCATACCTTTAACTTTTACGACATCTTTAACTTTCATACCAGCAACATTAAGAAAATCAGCAATAATAATTTTTGGTTTTCCATTAATAATCTTTTTTTGTACGAGTACAAATTTTTGATTAATTAGGTCTTTCTTAGTTTCTATTTTTATATTTTTATCAACTAAAAGCATAGTGATATATTTTTCAGAATACAATAATCTTATATTCATATAATGATTACCTTCTTTTAAAATAGTTTCTTTATCTAACCAAAGACCAGTATGTTTTAGAAGTTTTTTAAATTCCTTTTTAGAAATTTCCTTTGGAAGATTCGTAGCAGTTAATGAAACAGTTTCATTATCATTTTTTACGAAAGCAATTTTCATAAGTTTTGATAAAAATACTCCACTTGGTTCACCAGCTTTACCATTTATAAAATTAGATGGTAATTCAGCCAAATCACATTCATAATCTTTATCTTCCGACAAATTATCATTAAAAAGATTTTCTAATTTATTGAACGCTTTTTTTCCAATAGTATCTTCTGTAATTTTATATTTATCTTTTTTAATTATTCCACCAATAGTCTCGTCCAATAAATCATTTAAATCTTTGAGTAAAGAATTGATTTCTAAAGCTTCTTCTTTATCTAATACTGGTTCCGGATTTTCTTTTAAATCAGTTTCTAGTTTTCCAAGAACAATCATTTCTAGAAATTTTAAAGTACTTACGATTGGATCGGTTAGATTGTTTTTAACCGCGATTTTTTGACACTTCTTAAGTATTTTAAGAACTTTTTTTGCATCATCTTGACTATTAAATGGATCCATTTTAGAAGTGAGAATTAACTTTTCAGCGATTTCTTTTTTCGCAAGTACTTGTTTTTCAGTATATTTAACCATACTATCAATCTCTAACATTTCCATAATTTTTTTGATTTTTTCCATAATTTTTTCCTTAAATTAAATATTCCAAAGCTTTATTTAATAAAGCCTGTTTTTCTTTAGTATCCTTATCCCCAAGAACCGAATTAATAATTACACTAAGTAATTGATTATCATCCAAATCCTTATCAATAAGTCCATCTAGACTAATAACTTCCCCAGAAGAATCCTCAAAAAATTTAAACTTTTGATTTTCCTTTAATACTGAAATAACCTCCTCGTTAAAAGCTTTATGAAAAGGCAGATGAGGAATTTCCACATGCTGTACCCAATCAACATTATCCGAATTATATCTATCTAGATCTAATAACACTACTTCTGGAGTATGGTTATCCATACGAACTTGATATTCCCGAGTGACTCTAGTCATATTCCAAGGATTGATAAAAGTAACCTCGTTTAAAATAGTACTTTCGTATCCCAGATGATAATGTCCGCACAAATGAACATCTATATTTGGAAAATTTTCACTTAATTCTTGATAAGTGAAATCCACCAAATGATCTTCATTCGGACTTATATTGGTATGCGAAACGCATAGACTAATATAATCTTTTGAAACTTCGTTCTGTTCCATAAACTTTCTTTTTTGCTCATTTTTTGTAAATGAATAATCCATACCATGAATTTTAATAACTCCAACTTGAGTTTGAAACTCCAACGGAGAAGTGGTTAAATGTTTGATAATATCTTCTTCGACCATTTCTCCAAATACGGTTCCATTAATTTCGGATTTTCCATCAAACATATCATGATTACCCTGAACCGAATAAATTTCAATTCCTCGGTGTATAAAAATATCCAATAGTATATTCTTATGTTTTAACCATTTATTAAATGACCAATCGCTTCGTTTAGATCGATCAAAAACATCTCCTGACATAATTAAAATATTTATACCATTGTCTTTCATAGTTTTAGCTATAAATTCTAATTTGTGCCAAATACTTTTTTCCCAACTGTTTCCAGGACCACTAGCTAAGGGTTTTCTAATATTATTAGAAAACCCAAACATAAGATGTGGATCTTTAATGAATGCCACTTTATTCATTTTTAATCCTCTTGATATAATGGAACCTGTTTAGAGAACTCCACCGCATTATTACAGAAAGTAACGTTACCATGTGTATCACCTTCATCAATTGGAGCAATGTATACGAATGAATCGGTATCCGTTTTTGGATAAAATAGAATACCAGTATCTACTGGCAGCATCATCAATATTTCACTAAAACCATCTTCTCCATAAACTTTCAATAAACCATTATTATCATAAAGATAACCAGGATAGGATTTTTTAAATATTTGCTCACAGTGTGTATCACCACCAATATCTTTTAAAAGACGTTCTGGTATACGTAAGTTATGTTTTTCGAATAATTTTGTAATTTTTAAAAGCTCTTGAGAATTTTCCAATTCTTTAACATCACTATGCCCAGAATTTACTCCTCCTGATTCAGCAACTTCTCCTTTTGGTTGTTCGGTAGATAATTCGCCTGTTGGAATACCTGCTTCATCAAGACCAGCATATTCTAATAAATCTATATCAAACTCATCTTTGATAGTAACATCTTCTTCTTCGTTAATATAACCAGCTGCTTTAAGTTCCTCCGAAATATCGTTATTCTCGAAAATACTTTTAGCTTTATACGACGTTGCACCAGCATAAGTAACTTTAAGAAGTTGTGATGATTTGGATACTGGTTCGATAATAACAAGTTTATCATTTAGGTTAAATGTAACTTTTTCATCTTTACCAGCACACATCCAAAACATTTCTTTAACTACGGCATCCGCCAAGATTTCTGTAATTTTAGTATCTTTTTTATCAAGACCTTTAAATTTTAAAAAATCCAATACTTTGAATTTACATGGAAACAATTCTTCTTCCTCTTCATCTACCCAAGTACCAGCGATATGATCGTAATGACGGCCGTTACCAAAAGTACGAGCGTTCCCATATCCATGATATCCATAACCACTACCAGCGTAATTTCCATACCCTCTCGGTTTGATAAGTTTTTCATCTACTTTTGTAATTGGAGCTGGAATTTTAACGGCAATCAATTTAAAGATTTTTGCAGTATTTTCAAGAACTTCTTGAATCTCATCTTCTTTAATTTTATCGTATCTTGGAAGAAAATCTTCTTTAACAGCATCCATACCTGGAGCAGCTATTTCTTGAACTTCATTTTCATTAAAAAATGCATTGAAGTCAATACTAATTTTTTGCTGAATAGTTTCAGCGGTATCAGTATCTTTAAGAATAAGAGCAACTGTTTTAGCTCTATCATATGTTCCTTCTATACCATCTTCACCATTATTTAATAAACTTACATTTACCACACGAGTCTGAGTAGTTACTAACTTAACATGTTGAGCACCAGCAGCCCCAGTAATATACATTACTGAATCGGTTTGGATAAGATCAGAAGCATTACCACGGCGATAAATAACACCTGGATGTTTTGGATTGTTATCAAGATCAATAGAACTAAAAGAAAAATCTCCTGGGTGTCTGTGGATACTTCCAACTTCATCTTCTTTAAAACTTACCGTAAAACCATTACCTTCAAAAAAGGCTTTTGGAAATAGTGTAGCTATTTGATTTGCAACTGCCATAGATTCTGGCTGCAACTCTTTAGAAATTTTATCAACTTCGACTAAATCATAATCAACCGATCCGGAGGTTACAGTTTGATTAAAATTAAAAAATACTGTTGGTATTGTATAAACTATTCTACCAATACCCTCTTTAGCAATTACGATTTGAAGAGCTCTATAATGTACTTGAAACTCAGCTCCACCAGCGACAGGAACACACTGATTAGCCAAATTATTTAAAAACGATTGTTTAAATAAAACTATATTAAGTGTTTTCTCATCTGTACCATCACTAGGTTTTGTAATTGCCTTATATCTAGTAGCGTATTTTCCACCAAACCAACTTTTACCAGTATTAAATCCTATTGTTCTTGCCATTTTATTTTCCTTTTTGCGTTGTTTTTTTAATGCTTTTTTTTGAGCTTTTGTAAGCTTTTCTTTAGGACCACCTTGAAATCCCAACTCTTCTCCGGTTACCGTTTTTTGCTCTTTATTTTTATTACGAGCTCCATTATGTCTTCCTCTTCTACTCATTAATCCTCCTTTATTAATACAAGATTGGATTCATCGAATCCAATGCTATCATCATCTTTATGTTTGATAATCATTCCAAATTTAAACTTACTTGGAAAGTTAATTATCTTTACTAAACCATATTCCTTCGATAAATAAAAGGCATATCCTTTAGCATATATGTATAAGAAATCTCTTTTAGGTTCTGAAATTCCTAAAAGTGATCCTTTACCAAACGGAGATTTATCAATTTTTTTACAATAAAAAAATTCTTTTGTATCTCCTTCTTTTCTTCTTCGTTTATATTCCTCTGGTGTGATAACCATCGAAATTGCTCGTTTACGAAGATTAGCCAATACCTTCGAAATATCGGTTTGTGTTGTCATCGAACAACTCCTTTTTTTATTTAAATAAAAAAAAGTAATATTAAAACATCTAACGATGTTTAATATTACTTCTCGATTATAAGATATCTATAGTATAGTTATCTTATTTTAAAGTTCTTTTAGACGCTGTTCTTTAGAAATAATTTTTTTAAGAGCCTTTAATTCGTCTATCCAAATATTAGCTGGAGATAAAGAACTAAATTCACTAATCTCTTTTTCAATATCATCTTTCTGTTTTTTAAGAATTTCTATCTGTTCTAGACTTAAGTTATAAATAGGCATGTTTAATAAATATTTAAAACTTTTATCTTCTTCAGAACTTTGAGAATCATTTGACATAGGTTTAAAATCATTGTCTATAATTTGCTTTTCTATATCCGCTTTGGATCTTCTATTTACAATAATTTTTTCCTCCAAAATACAATAGATAAATCTAATCTTTTCATTAGCTAATACTAATCTATTTTCGGCATGTCTTAACTCATGTTCCTTTCTAAGATTATAATATTTAAATCTTTCGATAATCCAAGCTTTTAGAAATTCAGATACTGAATTAAAAGTAAGGATATTATATCTAGAATCTTCTCTATGTAATAAAGTAATTGAATCGGACATCGTTTCTTTTAATTTAAATAAATCTATTAATTTAGAATCGTTTAAATTATAAATTTCCGGATCTACTTTTATTTTAAAATAAAAAGTATTCTTTTTACATTCATCTGTAAAAGATCTAATCTTTTTAGCATCTCGTAACGTATCGAGAAATTTTATATATTTCTCTCTGTCCATAGAAACAGGTAGTTCTGTAATTTCGATTGTATTTCTTGGGAGTTTTTTAAAAACTCCGGTCATTATGAATTGGGAATTACCTTCCCCTTTTTCAATACTTCCATTAAAGAATGGGAAATCTGGTTTTATAACAGGTGGTATATTTTTACGTTTACCAGATAAAATATCAATAATTATATCAATAATTTGATTTGGATTACGTTGAAATATTTTACAACTGAAACCAAGACCAATACCATCGGCTCCATTAATTAAACCAAGTGGTACAATAGGTAACATATTATATGGTTCAATTTGCTTACCTTCTGTATATTGTTTTTCCATTAATGGATAATCTCTTTTATTGAAAATACTTTGCGAACTTTGCCCAAAAACTACACTAGTATATCTTGGACTAGACGCTTTCTTAACTGTTCTCGAACCAAAAGTACCTTCTGGTTTTAATAATGAAATTCCATTATTGTAATCAGCTGCTAAATTTTCAGCAGTTGTATAAACAGACACGTCACCGTGTCTGTACTTAGTGTTGTTATATATCATTGTAAATGTTTCTGCAGTTTTTACTTTTTTACCTGGAACTCCGCTCATGACATATAATATTTTTCTCTGTGTTTGAGATAAAGTATCTATGAATCCAGGAATCTGTTGGACCACCTTATACACGGCATACGTTGCTACTGCTCCATCCAAAAATACTTTCATTTTTAAATTTGACATAATTCTCCTTTTAATATTTTTTCTATAATATTAAAATCCCAATAAGGAATTCTAATAAGTTTTATATTGTTCTCTAAACAATAAACTGTTTTAATTTTATCCCGTTCTTGAGTTCGTAAAAATCCTTTTATACCACCAAAATAGTCTATTGATTCATAATGTTGTTTTCCATCGTACTCTATGACGGTATTCAAATCTTCTATATAAAAATCAAACCTATATTTATCAAATAATTTGACTTCTTGAGAATATTCTATATTATTTTCTTCTAGAAATTCTCGGACTCTTCGTTCACCTTTAGATTCGGAACATTTTGGACAACCAACTCCATTTTTATGAGCCATTGGTTGCTGAAAAAAACTACCATGTTCTGGACAAATTATTTCTACTTTGGTATTGGTATTAATATAATTGACTTTCGAATAATCGTATTTATCGTTATGGGCTTTTTTAAATTCTTTTAAAATTTCTTCCGTCGTTTTATTCATACCAGAACATTTTGGACACCCGATACCAACTCTATGATTACTTATTAATTGGAAAAAACTACCATGTTCTGGACAAATTATTTCAATTTTTTCACTAATCGTTTTAAAATTAAATTTTTGATAATTATATTTATCTTCATGAACCTTTTTAAATTCTTTTATATATAATTCTTTATTTTTAATTCTGCGCGGATTACAATCAGGACAACCAGAACCAGACAAATGAGCCAAAGGTTGTTGAATAAATTCACCATGTTCTGGACAGATAATTTTGACTTTAGTCATAATATTTTTATAAACGACTTTTGAATAATTATATTTATATGAATGAATTTTTTTAAATTTATTTATAATTTCCTTTTCGGTAAAAGTATTTTTTTTAAAAGCACATACCTTACACCCAGAACCATTTTTATGATCACTTGGAGTCATCCAAAAACTACCATGTTCTGGACAAATAATTTCAACTTTATACAAAGTATTTTTATAATGGACTTTGCTATAATCGTATTTATTTCCGTGGACTTTCTTAAAATCACATATTGTTTCCTCCAGTGTTTTTCGTCTTGCCAATTACCCTCCTTTATTCCTCGAACCTAATTTTTAATTCTTCAACCCCAAGCAATTTATGAATAGCTTTTTTATCATCACTAGGAATTATATTTTTAATACTAAATAAATTCCAATGATAATTATCATGATATATTTCGAAAAAATCTCCGCTGTAATTAACTTCTTTTATATTAGAAGCTACATGTAAAACGGCCTGAGATTTTATTTCAAAATATTTATGTTCCTCTGCCCAACTTAAAAGCGATTCGACATGAGGATCTTTAGTTTGAATATATAATAAATTTAAGTACTCTATATCTAATTCAAAATACATTGGAAATTGATTATTATTTAAAATATGTAAAAGTTTATATTCTTTTTTTGGATCTAATTTAATAGGAACTCTAATTTTTTTTTGTCTAGGAGAATTACTTATCATAATTTTTCCTAAGCTTTATCTAAATCGAAATCCGCTAATAATTCAAGTACCTTTGTTTTACGGAAATCAGTATCATCTCCTAACCATTGATCAAATTCTAATTTTTCTAAAGCGATATCACTAGAACCTTCGAAAGTTAATGGTTGGCATAACTCTTCTAGAGTATGTTTCT
>Ga0256828_1002832_pt1 | contig 10113 bp, 8 predicted proteins | sample CV88metaG_FD_185993 | JGI IMG/M metagenome (GOLD analysis project Ga0256828, IMG submission 185993) | Hydrothermal vent microbial communities from East Pacific Rise, Pacific Ocean - CV88 | ecosystem: Environmental > Aquatic > Marine > Hydrothermal vents | place: Pacific Ocean: East Pacific Rise... | reverse complement strand
AAACCCACAATGTAGCCTCTGTCCACTAGAAGAGAGTTGTCAAGGGAAACAAGAACCAGAAAGCTATACACAAACAAAGAAAAAAGAGTATATCTCTATGGAATTATTTTTTGGAGCTTACATCAAAGATGGCAAAGTTGCCCTTGAACTCTCAAGTAACAATATGTACAAAGATATGCTTGTTTTACCAAGCGTTGAGCCCTTAGAGGAGAATCTTTTAGGAACATTTAAACATGCTTATACAAAGTACCGTTTAAGTGTTTCTATATATGAAGTTGAGGAGCTAGAGGGAGATTTTGTATGGCTAAGTCCCCAAGAGTTTGCATCTGCACCCATCTCTTCACTTACAAAAAAAGCAGAGAGATTTTTAAGAAAACTTATTTAGTTTTTTTATTTTTATGCAGTCTTCTTTTAAATTTTTTGATTTTATCCATCTCATACTCTTCTAAAGAGATGTTTATATTTTCCACCTCTTCACCCACTTTTACACTTAACATCTCCGATTTTCTCATCGCTAAAATTTGTGAAGAAAAGATACTTCTATGTCCAGAGATTAGAAAACTAATCACAGCAGCTAAAGCAGCATAATGAGCGATGTCAATACCAAAAAGTTCTACGGCCATAATGGTTGAAGCTATGGGGGTGTTTGTAGTTGCCGCAACAACACTTACAAAACCAAGTGCTGCAAAAAGTGAAATATGCTCAGGAGATATAATAGAACCAAAGAAATGCCCACTTGTCGCACCTATGTAAAATATGGGAGTAATCACCCCACCACTTCCCCCTGCTGCTAGCGAAAGGGAGGTAAAAAGTGTTTTTAAAAGAAAGGTATACCAGTGAATATCTTGCCCTGCCCCTAGAGCTGGGTTCAGTGCTTCTCCTATGGTATCCATACCTAGCCCAATGTATTGTTCACCAAAGACCAAGGTTAAACCAACAATAAGGCTCCCACCCACAAAAGCTTTTATGTAACTACTTACTTTTATGCTTTTTACATAACTATGAGTATGTGAAATAGAGGTGATGACAATATCTGAAATAAAACCAAAAAAGAGACCTGCTGCAACTACTTTTAAAATAAGTAAAAAATCTAAAGAAACATCTTGAAAAAAGTGTAAATCGTAGTATGTGTACTCAATTCCAAGAAATTGAGCTGTTGTAAACGCGGCAAAACCAGCAATAAATGATGGGAGAAGTACATCATACATAATCACCCCAATTATAAGCACTTCAACCCCAAAGATAGCACCGGCAATAGGTGTACCAAATACAGTTGCAAAACCAGCACTAATACCACAAATAACAAGTTTTTTTCTATCTTGTTTGCGAAACTTCAAGAGTTCTGAAAGAAGCGAGGCAACCCCTGCCCCTATCTGTGCACCAGGTCCCTCTTTACCTACAGAACCACCTGCAAAAATTGTCATAATCGTTGCTAAAGTTTTTACAGGAATAACTGAAATGTTTATTTTACCGTCACTTTTATGTACAGCCGAAATAACTTTTTCGGTTCCATGTCCCTCTGCAGTTGGAGCAAAAGTTTTCACAAGCCAAACAGTTAAAACAAGAGCAATCGGAAGAAGGTAATAAAAATGAAAAGGCAAGATAGAACGCGATGCTTCACTATATGCTAAGATTTTTAAAAAAAGAGTTACCGTTGCACCAATGACTACTCCAACCACAGAAGAGAGGAATACCCACTTGGCAACACTAAAAAAAATGGCAGTCTGCTCCGTTATATGTTTATGAATCATTTGTTTCTATACCCTTTTCCTAACTATGACACATTTCTGCACGATTGTATTCATTTGGAGTTACAAATCTTAAAACTTCCTCCAAAAAGAGACACTTAGTAGCACAAAAACTGTATAACATTCCAATCTTCCAATTATCATGGCAACAGAAAAGAAAATTTTATCAAAATCGCTAAAAATTGCAAAGTTATCTGAAGGACCAACTAAAGAAAATCCTGGTCCAATGTTACCAACAAGCGCAAATGCACCCGAGATGGATGTCATGGCATCATACCCTCGTGCATATATGTAAACTGTCACCACCGCGACACTTATCATAAATAAAAGAAAAAAACCAAAGGTTGAAGAGAGTATTCTCTCTTTTTGCTTTACACCATCTATAAATACAGAGATGATGGTATTTGGATGTAAAATTCTTTTTAGCTCTGAAGAGAGTGTTTTAAAAATAATGACATGACGAATAATCTTAATGCCCCCAGCAGTAGAACCAGCATTTCCCCCCATTAAAATACCTACAAAGATGATGGCAATCGCTAAATGGGACCATGTTCCATAATCAATAGTAGCAAAGCCAGTTGTTGTCATAACCGAGGCGATGGTAAACGAGGAGTGTTTTATAGCATCATAAAAAGAGTCTCCACTCATGTCTATGTGTACAAGAGTAAGTGCCAAACTTAAGGCTAAAAAGATGAGAAGATACCAACGAACCTCTTCACTTTTATACCCACTAAAATCTTTATGGTAAAGCTTAAGATGTGCTAAGAAGTTAATACCAGAGAGTGTCATAAAAAGAGTTGTTGTCCAGATAATACCATCACTATCAAAATATCCCATAGAGCTATTTTTAGTAGAAAATCCACCTGTTGAAATGGTTGAAAAAGCATGATTAAGCGCATCAAACCAACCCATTCCAAAAAACTTTAAAAGTAACATATCGACAAAAGTAAGCAAGAAATACACTATCCATAAACGCAGTGCCGTATCTTTAATTTTTGGAGTAAGTTTTTCAAGTTGTACCCCCGTTGATTCTGCCTTAAACAATGACAAACTCCCTGTTGGGTTAATCATTGAGAGAAGCCCCACACCAAGAACAATAACCCCAAGACCACCAAGCCAATGCATAAGACTTCTATGAAATAACAACATATGTGGCAGGCTCTCTATATCGGTATAGACTGTTGCCCCTGTTGTCGTAAACCCACTTATAGCCTCAAAAAAAGCTGAAGCAAAAGAGACATTTGAGTAAATGAAAAGAGGTATAGCCCCCGCAATGCCTAAAAGAATCCAGAGTAGATTCACAACTAAAATACTCTCTTTAATCTTTAAATTGAGTTCTAAATTTCTAAGCCAAAACCAGAGAGAGAGATTGAGCATGAAAAAAACGCCATCGTAAAGTAAAAACTCTTTATAACTTTCTCCATAGAGTAATGCCACAAGAACATTGAGAAGAAAAATGACAGAAACACTCAAGCCAATAATAGAAAGAATTTTTACTATACTTTTATAATTCATAAATCCACTGTTTCACTTTCATACTCTCTTTTGTTGTACAAAATGCTAGAATCAAGTCATCTTTTTCTACAATTATTTTCTCGTTAAACACATACATCTTTTCATCTCTCATATAAAAAAGTGCCGCATTATTTGATTTCATTGGTTTTATTTTTTTCTCTATAAGATGCGAATTTTCAAATACCTTTCTCATAAAAACAACCGCTTTAGCTCCACAAAAACTTTTTTGAATAACTACACCCGTTGAGCTTATCTCTTCCATAATATTATTGTAAGCACTCATTTTTGGACCGCGAACAACGACAATACCTAAAGAGTGCATAAGATTATAGTACTCCACTTCATTGTTTATGGCGACCACTTTTTTAATACCACTCTCTTTGGCTTCTAAACATTTAATAATATTAAACTCATCGTTTTTTGTAGCAGCTATAAAAATATCGGCACTCTCCAAACCCTCATCTTCAAAAATTTCATGAGATCTATACTTGGAGTTTATAATCGACACTCTCCCCTCTAGTATCTCATCAGCTTTTTCACACAGGTCTAAATCTTTCTCTATAAGTTTTACATCGCGACCTATATTAAGCAACTCTTTTGAGATATTTACACCCAGCTCTTCGCCACCAAAAACAACACATTTTTGAATCTCTTTGTTTGTCTCTAACTCTAACTTTTGACATACCGTTTTTATTTTATCTTCAAGACCAAAAAAGTACACTAAATCGTTTGGAAGTATCTCAACATCGCTCTCTTGAGGAATAAAGAACTCTTTTTTTCTTTCAATTCCCACGATGTTGAAATCTTTAGACTCAAAAGTTTGTGGAACACAATGGCTTGAAACCATAACAGAGATAAGTCGATGTTGTGTATATTTAAAAAATTTTATATTATTCGCTTTTGGGTATTTTAGCAAAGAGGAGATTGCCTTAGATGCGAGAAGTATGGGAAAAATTAATTTATTTATATTGAGTTTATTTTGTATTTCACTTCCATGAAAAAAGTGTTTTTGCAAACGAACAAAGGTTCTTTCTACATTTAAAACAGCTTCTGCCATCACAACAGAGATAAGATTTACATTGTCTTTGTTCGTAACAGCAATAAATAAATCAATCTCTTTATCGGCAAAATTTTCATATGTTTGAGAATCTTCCACATCACCACGAAGAGGCATAATGTCTAAGCTCTCTTGTATTCTATGCAGTGCTTCTGCATTTTTATCTATGATGGTAACATTGTGGCCTACACTTAATGTTTTTGCAAGATGAAAACCAACCTTACCAGCTCCAGCAATAATTATATTCATATATTTTCCTAGTCAAACCAAAATTATAACGCTTCTTTAGACAAAAAGAAGCTTAAACTCACTCCCCACACCAAGCTCCGAATCTACTTGCACTTTTATATCAAACTCATCGCATATCTGCTTCACTATACTTAAACCCACTCCAAAACCACCTGCTATGTTTGATTCTCTACTATAAAGTTTAAATACCTCATCAAGTTTCTCTTTAGCAATCCCTACACCCTCATCTTTTATGCTCAAAGACTCTTGTGTCAATATAATCTGTATCTTTGTCTGGGGCATAGAGTATTTGATGGCGTTTGAGAGAAGATTTGAGAGTAACAGCTCTGCTCGTGAGGGGATAATTTCTATGGTTTTTGATTCTGTTTGACAAACTATCTCTATGTTTTTAGCATCACTAAGCTCTTTATAGTAAGATACAACCCTTTGCACAACTAACTCCAAATCTATAAGCTCTTTAGGCTCTTTTTTATCACTAAAATTAAGGTAGGTCAGTGATTGGTAGATGGTTTCAAGCTGTTTGGTACTTATAGAGATGTTTGTGAGTATCTTTTTATCGTAAACCTCTTTTTTTATTGCTCGACTTGAGGACATTTTTAGTGCTGTTATGGGGGTATTAAGCTCATGAGACACATCTTGAATAAACTCTTCAATCTGCTTTATGCGCTGATGCACAGGTCTCATAAAAAGTTTTGCCAAAACGAAAGAGATAATAATGACAAAGACAACACTCACAACAACTAAAAGAGCAACAAACTCTTGAAGTGCTTGAAGCTTTGTAAAGTAGCTCTTTGTTTTTACCATTACATACTCTATGTTGAGATGCTCTCTTGGACCAGCCGATATAATCATCTTGTAGCCATCTTTTTGGTAATATCCCTCTTTATAATTTTTTGCCTCACCCATAGAAATTAGTTTATACTCAAACCCTTTTTCATTAGGAAGTTTCAGTGTTGTTCCCGTCATATGAGCTTTTATAATAAGCCCAGAGAGATGGTCTGCTAAATGTTCAAGCTTATAGTATGTCTCACTCTCAAGCGAATTTTTTTGAGAATTATAGTAAAGATAGGCAGATAAAAAAACAAAAAGTAAAGAGGAACCAAGATAGAGAAATAAAAAAGAGACAAAAGAGTGTTTTTCTAAATCATTCAAACTTATACCCCTCTCCACGAATATTAACAATATGCTCTTTTCCAAGATGTTTGCGTAAGTTCTTTACCACAGTTCTTACAGCATCATCTCCTGGCATCTCATCAAATTCCCAAATATTTTGCAGTAACTCATCGCTACTTACGACTCTAGCACGGTTTTTATAAAGATAATGTAAGAAATCACTCTCTTTATGAGTAAGCGAAATCTTTCCCGATGGCGTTTTGAGTGTGTGAAGTTTTGTATCTAAAACATACTCTGCATATATCTCTACAAGGGTATCTAAACCAAAATGGCGTTTTATATTTTCTATGCGCTGAGCAAGCTCTTCTAAATCAAAAGGTTTTTTTATAAAATCGTTAGCACCAGATTCAAAGGCAGATTTTAAGTACTTTGTATCGTGAAACGCCGTAATAAAAATTGTAGGGGTTTCATCGTGAAAAGCTCTTAAATTTTTAAGCAAACTTATTCCATCTCCATCAGGGACATTAATATCAAAGATATACAAATCAAACTTATGCTCTTCACTTAAGCTTTCTGCTTGTTTCATACTATAAGTTTGCATCACATCATAATCATCTTCTAAAAAATCCACCAATATGCTAGCTAAAGCTGTATCGTCTTCTAAGAGTAATATTTTCATGTTTATATTATAACAACATTTAAGTTTTTTATTGCCACAGAGTGTTATAATTAAGAATAAGGAGTGAGGGATGAAACTGTGCAACCTTTCTTATACACACGAAACTGAGTTAGAGTCTTTTATTGCTACAAATAATATGGCTAGTTTTCAAGATGTTCTAGTTCAAGTTTTTAGTGGCGTTTTAGAGATAAAAAAGATTAAAAAAGTAACTAAGCTTCTTAAAAAATTTCTTCCAAATGTTCATATTATTGGAACTACCACAAGTGGTGAAATTCAAAATGGGAAGATGCTTGAGGGCACCATTACTCTCTCTTTCTCCCTTTTTGAAAAAACTTTCATCAAAAGTAAGCTTTACAACTTTGATGATGCTTTTGATGTATCTCAAATAGAGCATGACCTTTTTACCACTTCCACTAAAGCACTCATTATCTTCAGCGATGGTTTACAAAGCGATACGGAACCTTTTTTAAAGACTCTTCATGGCATCAACCCAGATGTTTCCATAGCGGGAGGAAGAGCTGGAGATAATTCAATGTTCAAAAATACTTACATTTTCGACAATCAGAACTTTAGCTCGAAAGGGTGTGTTTTAGCTACACTTAACAGTGATGAGCTTATTGTCAACAACGATTATATGCTTAACTGGACCACTATAGGCAAAGAGATGCTTGTCACCAAATGCAAAAACAACATACTCTACGAACTTGACGGTTTTCCTATTGTTGATGTTTATAAAAAATACCTTGGGGACGATGTTGTTAAGAATCTACCTGCTTCTTGCATGTCTTTTCCTCTCATTATTAAAAGAGAAAACATTCAAATTGCAAGAGACCCCATCGCCCTTATGGATGATGGAGCCTTAGTTTATGCAGGTGATTTTCTTCAAGGAGACACAGTTCGCTTTAGTTTTGCAAATATTGCAGACCTTACAGATAACATAGAAGAGTATTTTCAAGAACTTATAAAATACCCTAGCGAAGCTGTTTACATCTACTCTTGCACTGCAAGAAAAGCTCTTTTAAAAGAGAAGCTTCAAGATGAACTAAACCTTTTAGACTCGCTTGCTCCTTCTGCAGGTTTTTTTACCTATGGGGAGTTTTTTCAGTCAAACAAAATGACAGAACTTTTAAATGTCACTACAACATTTATGATTCTTTCTGAAACAAACGAGCATACAAAAAAGAAACTCAAAAAAATACAACACAAGCCATATGACCCCATAAGAAAAGCCCTTACCCATTTAGTAAAAGTTACTACAAGCGAGCTTGAACGTCTCTCTACTCACGATGTGCTTACCTCTTTATACAACCGTGCCGAATATATAAAAATTATGGATAAAAAAATAAAAACAGCACAAAGATACCAAGAGCGTTTTGGTTTGATTCTTATAGATTTAGACCATTTTAAACTCGTAAACGACAACTATGGGCACAACACAGGGGACAAGGTACTCAAAGCGGTAGCTGATGTTTTACGAAAAAACATACGTGAAGATGATTTTGTAGGTCGATGGGGAGGTGAGGAGTTTATTGTCATTGCTAATTATGCAGATGCAAATGCCCTAGAAAAACTGACGAAAAAACTTCAAAAACAGATGAGGAGCATTAGTGTTGGTCCTATTAAAAAGATTACTGCCTCTTTTGGTTTAACTATTTATAATGAGGGCGATACAGATGAAAAAATGTTTGCTAGAGTTGACAATGCCTTGTATGTAGCCAAACAAAATGGAAGAGACCGTTATGTTTTAGGCTAAGTTTCACACGCAAGCCACACACTTCTTCAGTATACTTCTTTCATAACTTAAAGAAGGATACAAAATGAAAACTCTTAGCAAACTTTTTTTCGCACTCATTCTAGGTGTAACACTTACTCAAGCAGCAGCATTTGATAAAGATGCAAAATACAGAACCACAAAGGTACATATATCTTCAGAAAAACCTGTAACTTCTGGAGCAAATACTTTTACATTTGCCATTACAAAAAAAGGTAAAAAGCTTACCGATTCAAAAGTAATTATAAAAGCCTTTATGCCTGCTATGCCTGGTATGCCAGCGATGGAGTCTAAGGTAGATGCAAAAAACTTAGGGAATGGTACATACAAAGCAACTCTTAACCTTGCCATGAGTGGTACTTGGCAAATTCATATCTTCATTATCCCTAAAGAGGGTAAAAAATCTCGTGTAAAAACGACCATAAATTTCTAAAAGGAACACCCTTATGAGAACTTTTCTTTTCTCTCTTTTACTCTTGAGTATTTCACTTCATGCACAAACATTGAGCCAAATCATAGAGCTTTCTCTTTCAAAAAGCCCCTCTTTAGAGAGTATAAATGCAAGGCTTCAAGCAAATAAATATGCCCTTGACATTGCAGACCAGTTTAAAAATCCTGAGCTTCTTATAACAAAAAACTCTTTAAATAGCTCAGAGAAAATGAGTCAAAGTGTCGCAACAATCAAACAGCAGATCCCTTTTTATGGAAAACGCGATTCTAAAGAAAAAATTGTTTTAGCTCAAGATGCACTCCTAGAGGAACAACTCAACGATGCAAAAGTAACACTTGTAGAGCGCATTAAAAATGAGGCCTATACTATTTGGGAGCTTCAAGAACTTGACAATATCATAGAGCAATATATCGAACTTACAAAACAAAATGTAGAACTGTATGAGACCTATACAAGCATAGATGACAACCAACATATGGGAATTATGAAAGCAGAACTCTCTTTGAGCGACTTAAAAATACAACGCTCTGCACTTAAAGCAAAAATCCTTACAGCCTATGCAAGACTCTCTTACCTAAGTGCCACAACTGTAAAAAATCTTGATATTACTCTTGAGATGGGAGAAAAACCAGAAAATCTACAAACTTCTTTACTTTTACAAAACAACCCAAAGCTTCTTATAAAAGCAAAAGAGATTCAAAAGCAAAACGCCAAAGTGGCACTTGCCGACTTAGAGAGTTACCCAGATATTAATCTAATGGGCTCTTATGCTTACAGGGAAAACTATGAAAACTATTTTACCCTTGGAATAGGTATATCTCTTCCCATCTATGGAACAGAAGATACACAAATGCAAGAGCAAAAAGCTCTCAAACTCTCTACACAAGCACAACAAGCAGATACAAAGATTGCTCTTGATGCTGAGCTTAGTGTTTACACTGCACAAATGCTCTCCACTTATGAAATCTATCACATTGTTCAAGATGAAGCACTTCCACAAGTGGCACATATGTTTGAGCTCTCCTCCTCTAGTATCTCTACCGGGGGAGACCTTTTTAAATACATAGATGTTTTGTTTCAAAAACTCTCTTTAGAGAAAAAAAGCATCATCGCACTTGGGAACTATAAACGTTCACAAGCAAAAATCGCACAACTCTCAGGAGCACTCCAATGAAATTTTTAACACTTTTACTACTTACTCTTTTAGAGTTTTCACTCCTTGCCAAAGAGGCAACGCTCGAGCAACTCTTCTCTGTTCAAACACTCAAAGTGCAAAAAGAGATGAGCTCCCATACCAAAAAAAACTATGGCTATATTGTAGCCGATGAGGCTCGTGTTTACTCCATAGCACCACGATTTGGTGGCTTTGTCGAGAAAATATATGCCGATAAAATCTACACCTATGTCAAAAAAGGCACTCCTCTGGTGAGTGTTTACTCCCCAGAGGTTTATAAGGCAAAAGAGGACTACATCAACTCTTATAACTACACAAAAAAAAGAGCCAACAAAGGGATGCTTCGCTCTGCAAAA
>Ga0256828_1002831_pt1 | contig 10114 bp, 9 predicted proteins | sample CV88metaG_FD_185993 | JGI IMG/M metagenome (GOLD analysis project Ga0256828, IMG submission 185993) | Hydrothermal vent microbial communities from East Pacific Rise, Pacific Ocean - CV88 | ecosystem: Environmental > Aquatic > Marine > Hydrothermal vents | place: Pacific Ocean: East Pacific Rise... | reverse complement strand
ATTAAAGAGATTCTTGAACTAATTCCTGGAACTAAATAATGCTAGATACAAATAGTTTTCTTGAAAAACTTATAAAAGAGGGCTATTCACATCTATGTGTTGTTCCTTGTAGTTTTGCAAAAAATATTATAAATGCTGTTATTAATAATGAAAATATAGAGTACATTCCTTGTGCGTCAGAAGCAGTAGCTTGTTCTGTTGCCGCTGGACTAAAAATGAGTGGTGAAAAGCCTATTGTTATAGTTCAAAGTTCTGGTATGACAAATATGGGTAGTTGTATTACAAGTTTACTAAAGCCGTATGGTGTTACATTTCCTATAGTTACATCATGGAGAACATATAAAGAGGGCGACAGTGAAATACAGCATCAGCATCTTGCTACTGAGCTTCCCGAACTTATAAAATCATATGGTTATGAAAATACTATTTTAGATATAGAGAATATTGATGACGCTATAGCTCAAATAAATCTTTGCGACAGTAGGGAAACAGTATGTATATTAAAAAAAGATAGTTTTTCAAAAGTAGAATTAGAAGAGAAACATAAAATAGATTTATCATCTTTAATACCAAGAAGCAAGTATCTAATAAGTTTAAATGAAAAATATAAAACATCTGATACTCTTTTTATAGGTACAACTGGAAATACAGCAAGAGAGATGTACTCTTTTATGCCGGATACAAATAACTTCTATATGGCTGGAAATATGGGTGGAGCATTAAGTCTTGGTCTAGGTGCTGCATTAGCTGGTAAAAAAGTGATAGTGTTAGGTGGAGATGCAGAGTTTGTTATGCATATGGGTGGACTGACAACTGTAGGTAGATATAAAAATATAGATTTAACATATGTTCTTTTTGATAATGAACAAAATAAATCTACAGGTGGACAAAATACATACCAAAGTCATGTAGACTATATAAATATCGCAAAAGCATCAAATCTAAATGTAGTAGAGAAAGTTCTTTTAAGTGTAGAAGAATTAAATAGTAGTTTAAATGATAAGCAGATAGATTTTATATGTGTAAAGTGTGGACTTGATGAAGAGACACCAAGACCACCACTTGAAGTTGTAAAAGTGAAGAGGTTGAAATAATGGCAAGTAATAAAAAAAGAATAATGGTTGATATGTCTGCGACTATTATTCATCATGGACATGTAAGATTACTCAAAAAAGCTGCAAAGTACGGGAAAGTAATTGTAGGACTTACTAGTGATAAAGAGATAAAAACTAAAAAAGGTTATATTCCTGAACTAGATTTTAAACATAGAAAAGAAGTTTTAGAAGCTATAAAATATGTGGATGAAGTAGTAGAGACACCTTGGCTTCTAACAGATGCAACACTTACTCAATATAATATAGACTTACTTGTTCATGGCGATGATAATACTAATCATATTAAGAAAGAAAAACTTCTAATATTTCCTAGAACAGAAGGAATTAGTAGTACTAAAATGAGAGAAAATACTATGAAAGTAGTGGCTCAAAAGTTTCAAAGAAATGTATTGTTAAACCCAGGACCAGCAACAACAACTCATAGTGTAAAGATGGCACAAGTTGTACCAGATATATGCCCTAGAGAGTATGAATTTGGTGATTTGATGGAGTATGTCTCAAAAGAGTTGACAAAAATAGTAGCTACTCCTAAAAAGTACACAACGGTACTCTTTGGTGGAAGTGGAACTGCTGTTGTTGAAGCAACTATCTCTTCTGTAGTAGCACATGACAAAACAGTTTTAATAGTAAATAATGGTGCTTATGGAAAAAGAATGTGTCAAATTGCACAAGCTTATGATATGAACTATATAGAGTTTGAATCATCACCTATAAAACCACTGAATCTTAAAAAGCTAAAAAAAGTCATTAAAGAAAATAAAAATATATCTCATTTAGCTGTTATACATAATGAAACAACAACAGGACTTCTTAACAGTCTTGATGATTTAGGTAAAATAGCTAAAAAATACAATTTAGAGTTTATAGTGGATGCAATGAGCTCTTATGCAGCGATTCCTATAGATATGAAAAAACAAAATATTCACTATCTCCTTGCAAGTTCAAATAAAAATATACAAGGTATGGCAGGAGTTGGATTTGTCATAGCAAAAACTTCTTCATTGGAAAGTTTGAAAGATATTAAACCTAGAAATTTTTACTTAAATCTTTTTGCTCAGTATATAAACTTTATAAAATCCCATCAAATGAGGTTTACTCCACCAGTACAAACACTTTATGCACTTAAACAAGCAATAATAGAAACAAAAAAAGAAAGTGTAAAGAACAGATATAAACGCTACTCTAAATCCTGGAAAGTTTTAACAGACTTTTTAAAAAAGAATAATTTAAAGTACTTGGTAGATGACAAATATCACACTAAAATTATCACTTCAATATTTATACCAAATGGAGTGGATTTCAATGATATGCATGATTATTTCTTTGAAAAAGGGTTTACTATATATCCAGGTAAAGTAGCTGACTTTAATACTTTTAGAGTAGCAAATATTGGTGAAATTGATTATAAAGATATGAAAGTTTTTCTGAAGTTTTTTAAAGAGTATTTAAGTGTTAACTAAAAAATGCTTAACCCACCTAAAACAACTAGAAGCAGAGTCTATTCATATACTTAGAGAAGTTGCAGCGGAATTTTCTAACCCTGTAATGATGTACTCAGTAGGAAAAGACTCCTCTGTAATGCTTCATCTTGCGATGAAAGCTTTTGCACCTGCTAAACCACCATTTAAATTTCTCCATGTAGATACCCTATGGAAATTTCATGAGATGATAGAGTTTCGTGATAACCGTGCTAAAGAGTTAGGTTTTGACCTTGTAGTACACTCTAACCAAGAGGGTATAGATATGGATATAAACCCTTTTATACATGGTAGTAAAGTACATACTGACATTATGAAAACACAAGGCTTAAAACAAGCTCTTAACGATGGTGGATATGATGCTATCATCGGTGGAGCACGCCGAGATGAAGAGAAATCTCGTGCGAAAGAGAGAATTTTCTCATTTCGTGATAAACACCATAGATGGGACCCTAAAAACCAAAGACCAGAACTTTGGAATGTTTATAACACCGCCATTGCTAAAGGTGAGTCTGTAAGAGTATTTCCTATAAGTAACTGGACAGAACTTGATGTATGGCAGTACATTTATTTGGAAAATATTAAAATACCTGACCTCTATTTTGCTAAAGAACGTGAGGTAGTAGAGTATGAAGGTACGAAAGTGATGGTAGATGATGACCGTATGCCAGAAGAACTTAGAAAAACTGCAAAAAAAGAGATGGTACGCTTTCGTACTCTTGGATGTTACCCACTCACAGGTGCAATAAACTCAAATGCAACAACACTCCCTGAGATAATTAGAGAGATGCTTTTAAGTACAAGTAGTGAAAGAGAAGGTCGTCTTATAGATAAAGATAGCGAAGGTGCTATGGAGAAGAAAAAAATAGAGGGGTACTTTTAATATGTCAGATATAACAACAAATAAAATAACAGCAGACATAGAGTCTTACCTCAAAGAGCATGAGAATAAAGATATGCTTCGCTTTTTAACATGTGGTAGTGTTGATGATGGTAAAAGTACTCTTATAGGACGTATGCTTTATGATTCTAAAATGATATTTGATGACCAATTAGCTTCTGCTGAGAGTGAGAGTAAAAAGTACGGTACGACAGGAGAGAAGATAGATATGGCTCTTCTTGTAGATGGTCTTCAGAGTGAAAGAGAACAAGGTATTACCATAGATGTTGCATATAGATTTTTTGCAACTGAGAGTAGAAAGTTTATCATTGCAGATACTCCAGGACATGAACAGTACACTAGAAATATGGTAACAGGAGCATCTACTGCTGATGTGGCTATTATCTTAATAGATGCAAGAAAAGGAATTCTTACTCAAACAAGACGTCATAGTTTTATAGTAAACCTACTAGGAATTGAGCATGTAGTAGTTGCTATAAATAAAATGGACTTAGTTGATTATAGTGAAGATACTTTTAATGAAATAAAGCAAGCTTATAGTGAATTAGCAGATGAACTAGGTATGAAAAACAGATACTTCATACCTCTTAGTGCACTTGATGGTGATAATGTTGTAAATAAGAGTGAACATACTTCTTGGTATGATGGTAAACCTCTTTTAGAATTACTTGATACTATGGATATAACTAAAGAAGTAAAAGAAGAAGAGTTTAGATTTCCTGTTCAGTATGTCAACCGTCCAAACTTAGACTTTAGAGGTTTCTGTGGGACTATAGCTGCGGGGAGTATAAAAGTAGGTGATGAGATAACAGTCCTACCATCGGGTAAAACTACTAAGGTAAAAAGTATCATCAATGCTGGAGATATTACAGAAGAGAATCGTAGTATAACTACAGATGAAGCTTATGCCCCAATGGCTATTACTATAACTACTACAGAAGAGGTAGATATAAGTCGTGGAGATATGTTAGTTCATACTAAAGCTTTACCTAGAGTTTCTAATGCCCTAAAAGTGATGCTAGTGTGGATGGATGAAAAACCAATGAATCCAAATACAACATACGATATAAAAAGAGCTACAAGTGTCATCTCTGGAAGCTTTGAGCATATAAACTATAAAGTAGATGTAAATACATATGAGCGAACACAAGTAGAATCTCTTGAACTTAATGATATAGCATCATGTAAGATGCTACTCACTCGTCCAATAGCGGCAGATAATTATAAGGACAACAGACTTACAGGAAGTTTTATAGTAGTAGATAGAGTAACAAGTAATACTATTGGTGCTGGTATGATAGTAGATGTGGCTAAAAGAGAGAGTGATAAAGCGGTACATACAAACATAGAGTACACCCAAGCAGAAAAAGCACTCAACCTTTACATTAGAGAAAACTTTCCTGAATGGGGATGTAAAAGCATATAATGTATAAAGAGACAAATAAGAGAAGTATAGTCAAAGGTATAACATGGAGAGTAGTAGCAACTACGACTACTATAGCCATAGTATACTTCTTTTTTGATAGACTTGACCTTGCCATAGCTGCTGGTATGATAGAGACAGTACTTAAAGTTGGTCTTTACTGGATACATGAGAGAATATGGTTTAAAATACGATGGGGAAGAAAAAAGATAGAGCCTTTTAATCTCTGGTTTACAGGACTACCGCTTTCTGGTAAAACAACCATAGCAGATAAAGTGTATGAAGAGTTAGCAAAGCTTCATATCCCCATAGAACGTATAGACTCTAAAGATGTAAGAGAACTCATACCAGACATAGGTTACACAAGAGAAGATAGAAATCGTCATATGAAACGTATAGGTAATCTTATACGAACTCTTCAAAAAAACTCTATTTCGACTGTAGCCTCATTTGTAAGTCCATACAGAGAGAGTAGAAAAGTGATTAGAGATATGGTGAAAAATAATGTAGTAGTTTATGTAAAGGCAGATGTAGAAACTTGTAAAAAAAGAGACTACAAAGGTGCTTATGCTAAAGCATTAAGTGGAGAGTATCAAAACTTTTCAGGAGTGAATGATGTTTATGAAGAGCCTCAGCATGCTGAGATAGTGATAGATACGGATACGATACCAGTAGATGAAGCAGTAGAAGAAATAGTAAAATATATAAAGAAGAATTATGTCAAGTGATGAAAATATAGTCTGGCATGAACATTATGTCACAAAAGAAGAACGCCAAAAGATAAAAAAACAGAAGTCATGTGTACTTTGGTTTACAGGACTTAGTGGTAGTGGTAAGTCTACCATAGCTAATGCTGTAGAAGTTAAACTAAATAAATTAGGTAAACATACCTATCTTCTTGATGGTGATAATGTAAGACTTGGATTAAATAAGGGTTTGACATTTTCAGATGAAGATAGAATTGAAAATATTAGAAGAATAGGCGAAGTGAGTAAACTTTTTGTTGATGCTGGAACCATAGTACTAACAGCATTTATATCACCCTTTAGAGAAGATAGAGAGAGTATTAGAAAACTTTTAGAAAAGGGTGAGTTTATAGAGGTCTTTATAGATACTCCTTTAGAGATATGTGAAAATCGTGATCCAAAAGGTCTTTACAAAAAAGTACGCAAGGGTGAGATACCAAACTTTACAGGTATATCTTCCCCTTATGAAGCACCAGATAAAGTAGAAATAAACATTAAAAATGATAAAATCTCAGTGAAAGAGTGTGCAGATAAAGTTATAAAATATTTAGATGAGAGGGGTTATTTAATATGCTAAAAACTATAAGTTTAGAAGACATTGAAAATATAGCAAAGGAGGCTGGAAATGCTATAATGAAAATTTATAAACAAGATTTTAATATAGAATATAAAGATGATAAATCTCCTCTTACAGAAGCTGACTTAGAAGCAAATGAGATTATCTGCAGTTCATTAAAGAAACTTTATCCTAATATCCCTATTATGTCAGAAGAGAATAAACAGACTGAGTATAAAGTAAGAAAAAACTGGGAGTATTACTGGTGTATAGACCCTATAGATGGAACTAAAGAGTTTATAAAGAAAAATGATGAGTTTACTGTAAATATTGCTCTTATTTATAAAAATATCCCTGTTTTAGGTGTAGTATATGCACCTGCAATAGATGAAATGTACAAAGCTAAAAAAGGTGATGGAGCATTTAAAAATGGGCAGAAACTTCCTCTAAAAGAAAATAAAACTCCTGAAGAAAAACTTCTAGTAGTAGCATCTAAATCACATCTTTCAAAAGAAACACAAGAGTTCATAGACAATCTTGAAACAAAGTCAACAGAACAAGTAAGTAAAGGAAGTTCATTAAAACTTTGTATGGTAGGAACAGGGGAAGCTGATATATACCCAAGACTTGCACCTACTATGGAGTGGGATACTGCTGCAGCTGATGCTATAGTAAGGGAAAGTGGTAAAATGACTTATCAGTTTAAAGAGAATATACCAATAACATATAATAAAGAAAACCTTTTAAATCCTTGGTTTCTTGTTAAGGAGAAAATTAAAAGATGATTACCCCTATTTTTATATTCTCTATGCCTCGAAGTGGTTCAACACTTTTACAAAAGATTCTTATGAGCCATGAAAACATATCATCTCATGCAGAGCCTTGGTTTTTACTAAATATGGCTTCAATGTATAAGTATAAAAATGTAAAGTCTGATTTTGCATATAGTGCTTTACATGTAGCAGTTGAAGATATGATAAATAGTTTTGAAAATAAAGAGGAAGATTTATATAAATATATACGAGAGTTTGCACTTAATGTTTATCAAAACTTATCAGATGAAAATAGCATCTACTTTATAGATAAAACACCTAGATATTTTCTTATTATTGATTTTATAGCAAAAGTTTTTCCAGATGCTAAGTTTATATTTCTTACAAGAGATCCACTTGATACTATAGTATCATATATCACAAGTTTCAATCATAACACAATAGCAAGTTTTGATCAGTATGATACTGATTTTAATATAGGTTTCAAAGCCATAGCCAATGGATATGAAAAATACAAATATAGATCTATACTGGTAAATTATGAAAAATTAGTTACAAATAATAAAGAAAAGATAGTATCAGATATATTTGAGTATCTAAATATTGAAAATGATAAAAGTGTTTTAGAAAATTTTTCAAATCAGAACTTAAATGGTTCTATGGGTGATAAAAATATAAACAGTATAAAAAAAATAGTTTTTGATGAAGATAAATGGAAAAAAACTATTAATACAAATAGCAGAAAAAAAATACTACTTGATATAATTCAAAATATAGATGATAGTTATTTTGATATTTCAGCTATAGATAAAAAAGAACTTTTGAGTAAAATTAAAAATCATAAAACAAATTTTAATTTGCTTGATTTTAAAGATTATCAAAAGACAAAAATAAGAAGAATAATTAAAAAAACTATTAATTGGGATAGATACTAAAGTGGCAAAAGAAAGTATGCTAAAAAGCAGTATCTATTCTATGGGTACAAAAATAATAGAGATGATACTTAGCTTGGCATTACTTGCTATTTTAGCAAGACTATTAGAGCCTAAAGATTTTGGTATATTTGCCATAGTGTTAGCGGTACAAGCACTTTTTCAACCTATGCTAGATATGGGGCTTGGAGATGCTTATATAAAAGCAGATAATCCAACTCAGGAGTTGAAAAATAGTTTTTTTACACTAAATGTAGTTCAAGGTGGATTTAACTTTGTATTATTACTTATTTTAGCTCCTATTGTAAGCAATATATATGATAATGATATTTTATGGTCATTGATATCTGTATTTGCTTTAAGTGTTATATTTATAAGTGTAAGTCGCCAAGCAAATTCACAACTTTTAAGAGATAAAAGATTTGATGCTTTGATGAAGATATCATTGATTGCTAATATTATCACTTTTATCATATCTGTATATTTTGCATACCAAGATTTGGGTGTATGGGTACTTGTGATAAAAACAATGGTATTAAATATATCTATTATGTTTTTGATATATTTTTATACAAAAGCCAGATATAGTTTTGTGAAATTTGAGATTATCAAATCTTATATTTTAGAATTAAAATTTGGATTAAAAGTATTTGCAAATAGAATATTAAATGGGGTATTTAATGCTAGTGATAAGTTTTTGTTTGGAAAACTTTTTGGAGTGGAACTTCTAGGACATTATAGTAATGCACAACAAATAGCTAGGATGAGTGATACTCATATCCGCATGCCATTTACTACAGCTATCTACTCTCATCTTATAAGATATTCACCAGAAAATAAAAAGTTTTTTTATGATAAGTTTGCAAGTGTGATGTTACTTATAGTATCTACTTTTGGAGGTATGCTTATACTTGAAGGAGATATACTACTTATAAACTTTTTAGGTGATAAGTGGGTATTTGCAAGTGATTATGTTCAGCCTCTTGGTTTATTTGGTATAGCTATGGCAATACAAGGTATATATATCATCATATCTATGTCTGAAGATGATATGATAAATCAGATCAAAAAAATGACAGGCTCTATAGCTATACTTTTTAGCTTGATAGCTATTACTTATATTTTTAAACTATATGTTATGAGTTTTATATACTTGTATTCTATATCTATATTTTTATATTGGACTATATTTTTATATTTTGAGTTATTGAAATATGAGATAAAAGAAAGATATTTTTTAAAAACTTTACTTATTTTAGTGGGTTTAATTGGAAGTTTATTTTACATAAAAAGTTTGATAAGTTTAAGTGCTATTTATGAAGTGATATTTATAGGTAGTTTGTATATTAGTATTGTAATTATGGTGATACATTATGTTTATAAAAAGGTAAAATCATAATGATAAAAAATACTATAAAACAGTTAGTCTTAAAATTCTTAGATTTTAGTTTTAAGATTGTAATAAAACAGATTATTAAAGATAAAGCTATAATGCCACACAATATTATAGATGATGCTTATGAAGTATTTGAGAATATAAATGAAAATAAAATTTATGATAAAAAGATACTTGTACCGTATGAAGATATAAATTTACTAAATAAAATCAATATATATAGACCTTATGAGATATTAGAAGTTGATTTGATACAAAATAATAGTTCCAAAACTATTAGATTAAATGATACAAAAGATATGATACTTCCTTTAATAGTTTTGGATAAAAATGGAACTAATAAGTCTAATGATAATATAGTTTTAAAATATGGAAAAAAAAGTGTTGATTTAGAATTAAAATATAAAAATAGACTGCATTACCTAGATATAAAAAGTGATACTGTTATAGATAAAATAGATATAAAAATAAATAATTCAACTATAGCAATAGGAAAGCCATTTTATAAAGATAAACAACTTTTAGAAAATAAACCAAAACTTATAGTTCATATTTTTGTAGATGCTTTAACTCAATGTATGATAGATATATTTGGATATGATATTATGCCAAATACAAAAAAGTTTTTTACTAATGGTGGAACTTTTTATACAAATACCTATGCTCAAGCAGAATGGACACTTTCATCTATGGCTGGAATCTTAACAGGTCAGTATACAAATGAACATCTACTTTATCATCCAAGAAGAGAAGATAAAATATCTCATACAACTATAGCAGATATACTTAGTAAA
>Ga0256828_1002830_pt1 | contig 10114 bp, 11 predicted proteins | sample CV88metaG_FD_185993 | JGI IMG/M metagenome (GOLD analysis project Ga0256828, IMG submission 185993) | Hydrothermal vent microbial communities from East Pacific Rise, Pacific Ocean - CV88 | ecosystem: Environmental > Aquatic > Marine > Hydrothermal vents | place: Pacific Ocean: East Pacific Rise... | reverse complement strand
AAGATGTGCAACTTTTAAGTATTAAAAATCTCGATTTAGAAAATAAAAAAGTTTTTATTCGTTGTGATTTTAATGTTCCTTTAGATGAAGATAAAAATATTTCAGATGATAGACGTATCCGTTCTGCATTAGCTACGATTAACTATTGTTTAGATAGAGATTGTTCTATTATTTTAGCTTCTCACCTTGGACGACCAAAAGGGGAAATAAACCCTGAATATTCACTTGAACCTGTTGCAAAAAGATTGCATCTCCTTTTAAAAAGAGATGTAGCTCTTGCAAAAGATGTGATTGGTGAAGATGCAAAACAAAAAGCTAAAGATTTAAAATGTGGAGAGGTCCTTCTTTTAGAAAATCTACGTTTTGAAAAGGGTGAAACAAAAGATGATGAAGCTTTAGCAAAAGAGTTAGCTTCTATGGCAGAAGTTTATATTAATGATGCATTTGGAGTTTCACACCGTGCACATGCTTCTGTACATGGGATCACTAAATTTTTTGATGCAGAACATAAAGCAGCAGGTTTTTTACTTGATAAAGAGATTAACTACTTTGGTAAAATTGTAAATAACCCTACACGTCCATTTGCTGCTATTGTTGGTGGAAGTAAAGTTTCTGGAAAACTTGAAGCACTTATTAACCTTCTTCCAAAAGTAGATAAAGTGTTTATTGGTGGAGGAATGGCATTTACATTCTTAAAACAAATGGGTTACAACATTGGAGCATCGTTAGTTGAAGATGATTTACTTGAAGAAGCACAATGTATTATGGATAAAGCAAAAGAGTTAGGTGTAAAATTTTATCTTCCTGTTGATGTTATTGTTGCAGAAAAATTTAGTGAAAATGCTGTAAGTAAAATTGTAACAGCACAGGAGATTCCAAACGAATGGATGGGACTTGATATTGGTCCGGCTACAGTAAGACTTTATAGGGAAGCACTTAATGATGTTCAAACAATCCTTTGGAATGGACCAATGGGTGTATATGAGATGGATAAGTTTGCACGCGGTAGTTCAAAAGTAGCACACTTTGTAGCAGATAGTTATGCAACAACAGTTGTTGGTGGTGGAGATACTGCAGATTTAGTTCAAAGAATAGGTCTTGATGAAGATATGAGTTTTATCTCAACAGGTGGTGGAGCATCGCTAGAGCTTTTAGAAGGGAAACTTTTACCAGGTGTTGAGCCTCTAATGGTTAAGAAGGACGCATAATGATTGTTGCAGCAAATTTAAAAACTAACCTTACCCGTCAAGAAACATTAGAGTATATAGAAACCCTTTCTGATACAAATATTGCCCAAAGTACAAAAGTGTTAGTTTTTCCTGCAACTTCATCATTAAATAGTTTTAACACTTCTATAACAATTGGTGCTCAAAATGCCTATCCTACAAAAAATGGTGCATTTACTGGTGAGATTGGTCTTATTCATCTTCAAGAGTTTAATATTAAGAGCATCCTTTTAGGTCATAGTGAACGTCGTCATATTTTAGGCGAGACACAAGAGAAAATTGTTGAAAAGTTTAACTTTTTTAAAGAGCAAGGTTTTGAGATAGTTTATTGTGTTGGAGAGAGATTGCAAGAGCGTGAAGCTGGTTTAGAAGCTACTTTATCGTATATACAAAAGCAATATGAGGGTATAGATACTAGCTATGAAAAATTAACTATTGCTTATGAACCTGTATGGGCAATAGGTACAGGACTTGTTCCAACTCTTGAAGATATTGAAACAATTCATAGTGAACTTAAAAAGCTTTCATCTGCTCCACTATTATATGGCGGAAGTGTAAAACTAAATAATGTAAAAGATATTTATAATGTTCCAAATGTAGATGGTGTACTTGTTGGAAGTGCAGCATTACAAGTAAAAGATTTTAGTGCAATGGTTGAAATTGCAAATAGTATTTCAAAATAGGAGAAGAATATATGGTAATGAAAGGAAAACGTGGTCTAATTGTTGGACTAGCAAATAATAAATCGATCGCTTATGGTATTGCACAAGCTTGTCATGAACAAGGTGCAGAATTAGCATTTACATATTTAAATGATGCTCTTAAAAAAAGAGTGGAACCAATTGCTAAAGAGTTTGGAAGCGATAAAGTGTATGAGCTAGATGTTTCAAATGAAGAGCATATGGCATCTCTTGCAGCTAAAATTGAGAAAGATTTTGGAAAAATTGACTTTTTAGTACACTCTGTAGCATTTGCTCCAAAAGAGGCTTTAAGTGAGCCATTTATTAAAACTACAAAAAGTGCATTTAATGTAGCTATGGAGATTTCTGTATATTCTCTTATCGATTTAGTAAATCGTTTAGAGGGAGTGCTTAGTGATGATGCCTCTATTATAACTCTTTCCTATCTTGGTGGACCAAAATATATAGTAAATTATAATGTTATGGGTGTTGCAAAAGCAGCTCTTGAATCTACTGTACGCTACCTAGCAGTTGATCTAGGTGCAAAAGGGCAAAGAATTAATGCAATTTCTGCAGGTCCTATTAAAACTTTAGCTGCTGCTGGTATAGGTGATTTTAAACAAATTCTTAATTGGAATGAAGTAAATGCTCCACTTAAAAAGAATGTGACAATTAAAGAGGTTGGAAATTCTGCAATGTATCTTTTAAGTGACTTAAGTTCAGGTGTAACTGGAGAGGTTCATTATGTAGATGCAGGGTATAATATTATGGGGATGGCTGCAGCAGAGGAAGATGAAAATGGTAAAACTGTTCTTTCTTGGGATTTAAAAAAGTAACACTTGTATAAAAAATTAACAGTTTTAAGACAAAAAAATTGACACCTGTGATATAATCAGGGTGTATTTTTGAAACACACAAAGGAGAATATGTGAAATTAACAAAAATGAGTTTAATTGCGGCACTACTAGTTGGTTCAAGTGCTTTTGCAATTGATAATGTAAAAACAAGCGGTGATGCAAAATTATTTTATTCTACAAATGATGGTTCATATACGGATAAAAATAAACAAACTCAAGATAGTTCTTTATTTGAAAAAGAAACTTCTATGGCTCAAGCAGCACTTGCTTTAGGATTAACTGCAGATTTAGATAAAAATGTAAAAGCAACTGTACATATGACAGCTCTTTCTACTGTTGGTTTAGAAGGTCAGCTTGTAAATAGTGTTTGGGAAGGTACTAATGGGACTACTGACTCTTACTGGTTTGATCAGGCATTTTTAAGCACAAATATAGCGAAAACTGCAGTTCAAATTGGTCGTATGAAACTAGATACTCCACTTGTAAAAAGTGAAGAATGGTCAGTAGCTACAAATACATTTGATGCAGCGGTAGTAATAAATAAAGATTTACCAGATACTACACTTGTTGGTGCTTATGTTGGTGCTTCAAATGGTATGGCAGAAAAACCTAAAACGGCTAAAGATGCTGATGGAAAATCTAAGGACATCAATCAAGGTTCTGTAATTGCTGATTTTAATGCAAATGGAACTTCAAACTTTTCACAATTCTATCAAGGTGCATTTGCAGCTGGTTTAGTAAACAACTCTTGGAAACCTTTAACTGTACAAGCTTGGTATTACAATGCAACACACGTTGCAACTGCTTATTTCGTAGAAGCTGATTTAAAATTTAATAATGTATTAGCAGGTGCTCAATATACTTCGACAGATTTAGAAGGTCAAGATGAAGGTAAAGCAGGTGCTTTAATGATTGGGTATGAGTTAAAAGATATTGCAACATTAAAAGTGGCATACTCTAAAGTAGGTTCTGCAAATAATGCTGGTGCAAACCTTTCAGGTAGTGGTGCTTCAAGTTTATACACTGCAAGTTGGTGGACGTCTAGTTGGGCAAGTACGAAAGATACTGAATCTTATAGTTTCTCAGCAGAAGGTAATATAGCTAGTATAGATTTAGGTCTCTATGTTGTAAAAGCTTCTCAAGGTTCAAATGATGCTGGCGAAGCTACAGTTACAGCAACAAAATCTTTTGATAAACTAGATGTAACAGCTGCTTATATTTATACAAATGATTTTACAACAGATGGTGTGAACACTATTCAAACTTACTTAACTTACAACTTCTAATTTATTTAGTTAAGACGAACATTTTTTGTTTGTCTTAACTCTTTATTATGCTACAATCTCTTCTATGAAACAATTTTTTACTAAACTTCTATATATACTTTTTATGCTTTTATTGATTTCTCTTATCTCTTTTTTTGCAATGCATTTAGCTCCAAATAGTTTTTTATCTGCTGGTGAATTAAATCCAAATATGACTTCAGAGGCTATTGCCAAGCTTCAAGCAGTTTATGGGCTTGATAAACCTTTATTTGAACAATATATAGATTGGATAAAAAATATTGTTACATTAAAATTTGGTATATCTTTTGTAACAGGTGGTGATGTAATAGATGAGATACTCAAACGATTACCTATTACCTTTTTTATAAATATTGTTTCGTTGCTATTTGTATTTATCATAGCACTTTTTTTAGGCATTAGTGCTGCATTGTCTCAAAATAGTTTTATTGATAAAATAATTCAACAAATCGCTCTTTTTAGTTTTGCAACACCATCTTTTTATTTAGCACTTTTATTTATAGGCTTTTTTAGTGTTTATTTAGAACTGTTTCCTATTGCTGGATTGCATTCTCTTAATATTGATGCTACAAATACTTTAGCTTATTATAAAGATATGTTATGGCATCTTGCTCTTCCTATTAGTATTACTATTTTTGTCTCTTTAGGTGCATTAATCTCTTATATTCGTTCTTTAACATTGGAGATTTTAAAGAGTGATTTTTACTTTTTTGCCCAAACTCGTGCTTTATCAAAAATGGAACTTTTAAAGTATTATATTTTGCCTAATTTATTGCCTCCAATTGTTACACTACTTGGACTTTCTTTGCCTGGACTTATTGGTGGTAGTGTTATTTTAGAAGCTATTTTTGGAATAGATGGAATGGGGCAACTTTTCTTTTCTAGTACTTTAAGTAGAGATTATCCAGTTATTATGGGAATCTTGATTATTAGTGCTTTTTTAACACTCATAGGGAATGTTGTGGCAGATTTAATTTTACTTAAACTGAATCCTTATAGTAAAAATTAATTAAAAAATTGTTATAATCTTCCTTAGTAGGGGAGCTTTTTTATGGGTATCAAAACTGAGTTAGAAGAGGCATTTGATTTTGATATTGTTGATGAGTTTTTAGACCATTTCTCTTTGATGTGCGATAGTATGGAAATTATGGTTTTAGATCTCTCCAAAGATGAGATGTATCGAAGAAGTGTAAATGAACTTTTTCGTGTTTTTCATAATATCAAATCTGCTTCTGGTTATTTAAAACTTGAATCTGTTCATAGATTAGCAGCTCTTGTAGAGGATGTATTAGAGGTTTTACGTCAAAAAGAGGATCATGCAAATCAAGAAACAATAGATTGGCTTTTACAAATTAGCGATATGTTTACACAGTGGAATAAAGATTTTAATCAAGATCAACCTCTTAGCAAAGTAAAATTCTCCCTTTTAAAATTACCAGACTTGGATGCAAAATGAAACAATTAGTAGCTTTTATAACTTCTGGATATCCAGAAAAACAATTTAGTGTAGATTTAGCTTTGGCTCTTGCACAAAATGGTGTAGATACACTTGAACTTGGAGTTCCGTTTTCTGACCCTGTTGCAGATGGACCACTTATTGAAGCAGCAAGTCATAAAGTGTTACAACAAGGCTTAAAATTTAGCGATGTGTTAGATATTACTAAAGAGGTTGCACCAAAAGTAGATACTTTATGGATGGGGTATTTTAATAGCTTTTATCAACAAAAAATGCCTAAGCTGCTTCCTTTAGCAAAAGAGATGGGTCTTAGTGGGTTTATAATTCCAGATTTACCATATGAAGAAGCAGTAGTGTATGATGAACTGTTTCAAGCAAATAATCTTAGCAATATCAGTTTTGTAGCACCAACAGATTCTCCACAAAGAATAGAACAAATTGTTTCTAATGCTCAAAAATTTATATATATGGTAGCATACACAGGTATTACAGGAAGTGGTGCTTCAGAAGATCTTCAACCTTTTTTACAAACTATTAAAGAGTACACAAAAACACCAGTATTTGTAGGATTTGGAGTAAATGAAAAAACTGCAAAACAAAAAATTGTTGGAGCCGATGGTGTGATTGTTGGAAGTGCTTTTACTAAAGTGCTTTTAGAGGAAGATACAAACTTTACACAAAAAATTCAAAAGTGTTGTGATATAGCTTCGATTATTAAAGAGGAGATAAACTCTTAATGAAGTTGTTTGCTCTTTTATTCTTTGTTGCCTCTTTACAAGCTTCAACTATCCATTTAGCAGTTGCGGCAAATGTAAGTTATGCAATACAAGATTTAAAAAAAGAGTTTTTAAAACACCATTCTCATACAAAAGTGGAGATCACTTTAGGTGGAAGTGGACATTTAAGTGCACAAATTTTACGTGGTGCACCTTATGATGTTTTTATGTCTGCAAATATGAAATATCCACAGTTTTTATATGAAAAATTTTTAGCTATCTCAAAACCAAGAGTTTATGCAAATGGACTCTTAGCTTTATTTAGTGTAAAAAAAAGAGATTTTTCAAAATCTTTAATAGTTTTAAAACAAAAAGATATTAAAAAAATTGCCATAGCAAATCCAAAAACAGCACCTTATGGAGCAGCAGCAGTTGAAGCATTGAAAAATCTACATATCTACAAAAATGTAAAGTCTAAATTTATTTATGCTCACTCTGTTGCACAAACACTCTCTTATGCTTTAAAAGCTGCTGATGTTGGAATTGTAGCTCTCTCTGCACTTTATAGTAAAAAGTTAAAGAAGTTTTATTCTCCACAACATTTTATTCAAATAGATCCAAAACTTTACACACCTATAAAGCAAGGTGTTGTACTTTTAAAACATGCAAAAAAGAATGATGATGCAAAAGATTTTTTAAGATTTTTAGAATCAAAAAAAGCAAAACAGATATTTAAAGAGTATGGTTATATTGTACCATGAATTTAGATTTTGAGCCATTTTTACTCTCCTTTGAGTTAGCGAGTGTTACAACAATACTTCTTTTTTTCTTTGCTCTTCCTCTTGCTTGGTATCTTTCTCAAACAACTTCAAAATTTAAACCTTTTTTAGAAACAATAACAGCTCTTCCTATAGTGTTGCCCCCTTCAGTTTTAGGTTTTTACCTTTTGTGGGCACTCTCAGATACCCCTTTTATTTTTAACTTTGAATCGTTAGTGATTGCAAGTTGTTTTTACTCTTTACCTTTTATGGTTCAACCTTTACAAAGTGGTTTTGAATCACTCAATAAAAATATGATAGAAGCAAGTTATATTATTGGAAAGTCATCTTTGCAAACACTTTTTTTTGTTGCATTACCAAATATTAAACCAGCACTTTTAAGTGCTATTATAATCACTTTTGCACATACAGTAGGGGAGTTTGGTGTTGTGTTAATGGTTGGTGGTAGTATTCCAGGAGAAACAAAAGTCGCTTCTGTTGCTATTTATGAGTTTGTAGAGAATTTAGAATATGATAATGCTCATATTTATAGTATGGTAATGTTACTTTTAAGCTTTAGTGTTTTGTTTAGTGTTTATTACTTTAACCATAAACAAAAGAGTTTAAAATGATTTTTGTAGATATTCAAAAAGAGTTAGAACAATTTACATTAGATATAAAACTTCATATTCAAGAGAATGAGTTTATTGTTTTAAGTGGCAATAGTGGAAGTGGAAAAACAACACTTCTAAGAGTTTTAGCAGGTTTAGAAGATACAAAAGGTTTTATTGAAGTAGATGGTGAGACTTGGAATAGCAAAACAAAAAAACTTCCAACGCAAAAACGTTCCATTGGCTTTGTAACACAAGATTATGCTCTTTTTGAGAATATGAGTGTAGAGAGAAATCTTCTTTTTGCACAAAACGACAAAAATTTAGCAAAGGAGCTTTTAGAGCTTACTGAACTTACAGATATAAAACACCTTTTTCCTTCTCAGCTTAGTGGTGGACAAAAACAGCGTGTTGCTTTGTGTCGTGCACTTATGAAAAAACCAAAAGTTTTACTTTTAGATGAACCACTTTCTGCACTAGATGCAAAAATACGTTTAAAACTTCAAGAGGAGCTTTTAGTTTTACATAAACGTTTCCATTTAACAACCATTATGGTTACGCATGATAAAAATGAGCTAGAAAAAGTAGCTTCTAGAGTTGTGTATATAGAAAAAGGGAAAGTTGTTTCAAAAAAGAAGCAACAAGAACAGCGGGTGTTGCAGTTTGTAAAAATGCAAAACAATAAACTTATTTTTGAATCTCAAAATGAGATATTTTATTTTGATTTAGAAAAAGAGAATATTTTGGAACAAATTGTGCTTCATAAATAATAATTAAAACCCAAATAAAGGAACTATTTATGGAAAACCAAGAACAAATTGCACAAGCACAAACAACAGTTGAAAAATTAGCTACAAAAGTATCTACATTACTTGAAAAATACAATGCTCTTCAACAAGATAATGAACTTTTAAAAAATGAGATTGCAGAACTAAACACAACAATTGAAGCAAAAAATAAAGAGATTGAAACTCTTAAAGAGGAAAATGAGTTCAAAGAGTTAGAGATTGAAGATATTATGAGTAAAATCGAAAGCATTTTAGGCTAAATAGATGTCTAAAAGAATAGGTTTAGATATAGGTGGTCGTCGTTTTGACCTTGATGTTGAAGATGATTTTGCTGTTTTTTTAGAAAAGAAGATGGCACAAGATTTTGACATTGAAGCAAACAATGATCTGAAATTTGTTTTACAAGCCTATGTTAAACAGATCCATGAACTCTATACACTAGAGAAAAAATTAGAGAAGATTTTGGAGCAAATCCAATAATCTTCTTTGAGTTAAGCTTATTTTAAAAGTTTTATACTATAATTTCGCCATCTTTAAAAGATAACTTCTTAAAATGTGCGTCCATAGCTCAGCTGGATAGAGCACCGGTTTGCGGTACCGGCGGTCAGGGGTTCGAATCCCTTTGGGCGTACCATTCTTCAACTACAAATTAATCACAAAAGTTTCTTATGAAAAATTATCAAATTGACAATCCAAAAAATAATTATAAAAATATTATCCATGCCTTTTTTTTAGCACTTGCTATTACCATTGCAGAACCCTCTACAGTTTTACCACTTATGATCCACCACTTTAGTGAAAATCTTATTTTAGTTGGTCTTTTTAGCTCATTACTTCGTGGTGGTGCTATTGCTATACAACTCTATGCTGCTTTTCACGCTGTTGCTTATGAAAGAGTTTTACCTTATATACGTAAAGTTTTTTTCTTTCGGTGGTTTAGCTGGTTTTTTATAGGATTTGCTATTTTAATCTTTGGAGATGAGTACAAAACATTAACGCTTATCTCTATTGGTGTTGGGCTTTTTTTCTTTAGTTTTAGTGCAGGGTTTGGATCAATCTATTTTAAAGAGCTTCAAGCAAAACTTTTTTCTAAAGAGTATCGTGGAAAAACTATGGCAAATCGCCAAGTAGCAGGGAGTATTGCAAGTATTATTAGCGGGGGTGTAACAGGGTTTGTTTTAACTAACTTTGAAGCACCACTCAATTATGCGTACCTTTTTATGGTAAGTAGCCTTTTTATGGCAATAGGGTTTATCGCTTTTGTAACAATAGAAGAACCTGTAAAAGAGAAAGTTTTACAAAAAGAGAAAAATTTTAAAAATTTTTTAGCCAAAGCTTTAGAGATTTTAAAAGGTAATAAAGCATTTCAAAAGCAGGTTTTAGTGATTTTTTTAAGTTTTAGTTACTTTTTGAGTATGCCATTTGTTATTTTAAATGCAAACAACAGTTTTACACTCGATGGTATGTTACTTGGTGGATTTATTATGCTTCAGATGGTTGGAAGTATTTTAGGAAGTACATTTTTATGGAGAAAAATTAGTAACTACAATAAGATGCTTTCTTTAGCAATATTTTTTATGATAAACGCTTTTAGTATTGCACTTTTTACAGATAATATCTACTTTTATGGGGCAATCTTTTTACTTTTTGGAATAGCCCTTGATGGACTGAGCATTGCAGGGATGAACCTTGTTATTGAGCTAGCACCAGAACAAGAG
>Ga0256828_1002829_pt1 | contig 10116 bp, 12 predicted proteins | sample CV88metaG_FD_185993 | JGI IMG/M metagenome (GOLD analysis project Ga0256828, IMG submission 185993) | Hydrothermal vent microbial communities from East Pacific Rise, Pacific Ocean - CV88 | ecosystem: Environmental > Aquatic > Marine > Hydrothermal vents | place: Pacific Ocean: East Pacific Rise... | reverse complement strand
CCCTAATAATTTCAAAATATAATAACAAAGCAAAGGGGATAAACTAACTAAAAAAGTGGATAAGATATTTTGAATAATCTCATTTGTTGTTTGTTTAGCAAACAGATACACTCCCACCATATAAGATAAAACTATTAAAAAACCTCCAATATCTGGCAACATTGCCGAATAACTAATCGTCATAGAAGAGATTAAAACAATCCCTCCAAAATAACTTAAAACATTACTAAATTTAAATTTATTTTGAATTTTAAAATAAGTAAATAATTTTTCTGCTTCTTTTTCGGAAATTATTTTATCATCTACTGCTTTTTTGAAGTCTTTGTATGAGAGAAACATAGAAACTCCTTTTGTAATGTTTATCTCTAAAAATTAGAATAAACTATTATAACAAATTATGCTATAATCCTAAAAAAATCTTATTTTTATTAAGGATAGATATGCAATTACCGGCAAAAACAAGAATTTTACAAAAAGCAACGGTTTTCAATAAAGAAACTTTAAATAATAATTTTGAAAAAATGAAAAATAATAAATCTTTTTTATCAAAACTACCACACGATAGAAAAAATCTATTTTTCAGAAATTATATAGACTATTTAACTTCACTTATAGATGATGAAATAGAGGATTTTAAACCAACTTCAATGCAAAAAGCTTTTTCATCAAAATTTTTACTTGAATTATATAAAAATGATTATAACTCTTTACCAGATAATAAAAAAGCAAGAAAAGTTGTCATTTTTGATACAGAGACAACCGATATAGCAGGATATATTGTTTCTTATGCTTTAGTTGAATATGATATGATAGAAAAAAGAATTACAAATGAAACTTATGAATTAGTTAATCCACAGGCAAAAATAAATCCGGAAGCAATGGCAGTTCATAAAATCACAGAAAAAGATGTAAAAAATAAACCTACATTTATAGATATAAGAGACAAATTTATCGGTATTTTAAAATCAGCAGATTTAATTGTTGGACATAACATTTTATACGATTTTGGAGTTTTAAAAAGGGAACTTGAAAGAAGTGAATATGAAACAAATTATTTAGATTTACCTATTTTTGATACTATGTATTTTAGTGTAGATGTAGTAGAATTATCTAAAAAAAAGATGCCCAAACTTGAAGAGGCAGTTGCCTATTTTTTTGGACATCAAACAGCTACTTACCATAATGCTTTAGAAGATGTAAAAATGACTTTAAAAGTGTTTGAAAAATTAGTTTTTTAAAACATTTTTAACACTCTATCTTCTCTTTTGCTAAATTTTGAATTTCATCACAACTAAAACCAGCTCTTTTTCTTGCTTCTATGTTCAAATGCCCTTTTTTAGAAACATTTTGATAAATTCTATTAACAATTTCAAAATAAGTTTTTACAACATCTTTATTCTCTTTTTGACAAGCCCATTTAAACCAATAATCCCCTTTTCTAACATGTGGTATCTCCTCTTCTAAAATTATTTTTAAAATTTTTATCAATTTAATTGCAATTTCATCATCTTTATAATGTTCCAACTTTTCTATAATTTTTTCATTAGCATCTAAACCATTTGCTTCTAACCATCTTGGAACAATTGCCATTCTTTCTATAAGAGTTTGAGTTTTTTGAGAAGCTTCCCATAGAGAATTATGAACTTCAATATCTCCATATTTAAAACCGATACTATTTAACAAAGAGTTTAACATTTCAAAATGTCTTATCTCATCATTTGCAACCTCAATCCAATCTAAATAAAACTTTTGAGGCATATTCCTAAAACGATAACAAGCATCAAATGCCAAATCAATAGCACTATATTCAATATGCACAATGGAGTGAATTAAAGTTGCTTTCTTTAAATCGCTATTAAACCCTCTTCTACGAGGTACTTTTTGAGGAGCAACTATTCTACAAAACCCTTCATACGACGGATTAAAATTTTTTATTTGATAATTATGATTAAATTTTAAATTATTTTTGTAAAAACTATTGATAAATTTTTTAGATTCTGATATTTTATCATTATAGTTTTTAATTATTAAAATTTTTTCAATTTCACTAAAAAATTCCATACTCAACCTTTTTTAGGAATTATACCAAAAGGATTAGATAAAATGTTAATAGATAGTTTCAATAGAAAAATAGATTATATAAGAGTTTCTGTTACAAGTAGATGTAATTTCCGTTGTCTTTATTGTATGCCAAATACCCCTTTTAGTTGGGAACCAAAAGAGAATCTACTCTCTTATGAAGAGATGTTTAAATTTTTAAAAATTGCAATTGATAATGGTATCAAAAAAATTCGCTTAACTGGTGGAGAACCTCTTTTAAGAAAAGATTTAGATAAATTTATAAAAATGATTATTGATTATGCTCCTGATATTGATTTAGCACTTACTACAAATGGTTATTTTTTAGAAAATAATGCTAAACTTCTAAAAGAATCTGGATTAAAAAGGATAAATATCTCTCTTGATTCTCTTAATAAAGAAACTTACAAAAAAATAGCTCAAAAAGATGTATTAAAAAAAGTTTTAAATGGGATAGATGAAAGTATAAAAGTTGGATTAAAAGTTAAACTAAATGCTGTCCTTTTAGAAGGGATAAATGATAATGAAATTTTGGAATTGTATCAATATGCAAAAAAATTAAAAGTTCCAATAAGATTTATTGAATATATGGAAAATCAATTAGCAGATAGTAAAATTAAAGGGGTAAAAAGTGAAAAAATTTTAGAAATAATATCTTCAAAATACTTAATTAAAGAGTTAGAAAAGGATAATTCACCTGCTACTTATTATAAAGATAATGATAACTATATTTTTGGTTTAATTATGCCCCATAATGATGATTTTTGTAAAAATTGTAATAGAATTAGATTAACAGCAGAAGGTTTTTTAATCCCTTGTCTCTTTTTTAATGAATCTTATCAAATCAAAAAAGCGATTAAAAATAATGATATTGAAGAAGCAACAAACATCTTAAAAAAAGTAATAAAAGAGAAACCGGAAAAAAATGATTGGCAACAAAATGAGATTAGTGATAGAGCTTTCTATGAAACAGGGGGTTAAATTACTCCCCATCACTTTTTTTCTTTTTAAAAAATTTTTTATTTCTCTCTTTACTTGCAAAAACTTTTAAAGAATCTACTTTCTCTATTTTATCAAGAGTTGCTAATAGATTTATAAATAATGGATTATTCTCAACTTCAATTTTTAAAATTCTATCAATATCAATATAAACAACCGAAACAAAATTTTGAGGACCAAAACCAGCTTTAAAAATAAATTTATTATCCTCAATAAAAGCACTTTTAAAAGTAAAACCGGAAATAATAAAAACAGAAAACTGCTGACTTAATAACTCATTTGCTAATTCATCTGGTAAAGGGGGGACAAATTCAATTCCATTTGTATTTGTTGTAATTCTAAATTCAACAGAATTTTGTAATAAAAAAAGTAATAACTCTTTTAGTTGTTTTTTTATCATACTTTGATAAGTTTTATTATATAAAAAATTCATATCAATCCTTTAAACTCTTTTAACATCTCTTTGATAGAATTTATCCCCTCTTGCCAAAACTCCTCACTATCAATGTTTTTACCAAACTCTGCTATCTGTAATTTAGGTTCAATACTTCCCCCACTTGATAAAAATTTAATATATTTCTCCTCAAAATTTTCATAACCACTTTTATAAAGATTATACAATGAAATAACTAAAAGTTGAGCATAAGAATAAGCATAACAATAGAAAGGGGAATGAATAAAATGAGGAATATAACTCCACCAAATTTTATAATTTTCTGTTAAATAAAGAGAATTACCAAACATTTTTTGATTCTCCTCTTGCCAAATTCTACTATACTCCTCTTCACTTAATTCTTCACTATTATGAACTCTTCTTTCAAAATTTGTAAAAACAATCTGTCTAAATAGAGTAGCAAAAATATCTTCTAATTTATTTGCATATAATGAGATTAATTCCTCTCTATTTAACTCTTTTTTCATTTCATCAAAAAGTAACATTTCAGCAAAAATTGAAGCTGTTTCTGCTGTTGTTAAAGGGGTATGTTGATTAAGATATCCAACATCTCTTGCTAAATACTGATGAATTGCATGTCCTAATTCATGAGCAAGTGTAAAAACATCTCTTATCTGATTTGTATAATTTAATAAAATATAAGGGTGTGCTTTTGGAGTTGCTCCATGTGAAAAAGCTCCCCCTCTTTTCCCCTCTTTCGGATATACATCTATCCATCTCTCTTCAAAAGCTTTTAAAGCAATTTCATAAAAAGTAGAACTAAAATTTTTAAAACTTCTTAAAACTATCTCTTTTGCCTCTTCAAATGGAATTGTTCTCTCTATCTTTTTCAATGGAGCATATCTATCATAATCAAACAACATCTCATACCCTAATAACTCTTTTTTAATGTTATAATACTCTTCAACAATTTTTACATTTGCATTTGTTGTATTGATTAAAGCATCTACACTTTTTTGACTTGCTTTATTACTTATATGACGAGGCTCTTCCGGAGTTGAATAATTTCTTAATTCTATCTCTATCTGCCAATCTTTTTTTATTTGATTAAAAATAAAAGCAAATAGTTTCTGTTTATCTCTTAAACCATTTGTTAAACTTACTTGTGCTTTTTTTCTAACATCTCTATCTGCTGAATGTAATTTAGATAAAATCTCCTCTTCACTTACATACCCCCCTTCCCAATAAAATTTAACATTAGATATTGTTTCATCAAATAAACGACTAAAAGCACTACTTGAAGTTAAATCTTTTTTCATTAAAACTTTTTCCTCTTTTTCAGAAAGTTTATATTTCGCTTCCTTTTTTAAACTTTCTAAATATAATCTATTTACCCCTGAATGTTCTATAAATTGTAACTGCTTAGCAATATCTAATTTTGTAAATTCTATTTCAAAAAATAGCAAATACTCATCAATATCTGTAGAAATAGTTTCATATTTGCTTAAAAGATTTCCTTTATTTGTATCAGTAGCAAATTGTAAATAGATATAAGTCATAACTCTTGAAACTTTTTCGCTAATATCTATATATTGATTTAAAACTCTGTTAAATTCAAAAACATTCAATCTATTTAACTTACCTTTATAATCTATTTGAAACTGAGTTGCCTCTTTTTTTGCTTCCTCTAACAAATTATCTGCTTCCTCTATATTATTAAAAAGTGCTGTTAAATCCCAATTCATTACTCTTCCTTTCTAATTATTACTTTATTTATTTCTCCTATTTCATAAAAACCTAAAATAGCATTTAACATTGCAACTTTCTTATAATTAAAAATATCATCTATTTTTATTGAAACCTCTTTTAAAAACCCTTTTTCTAATAATTCCATCCTTTTCGTGCCATTTAATAAAGGAGTGTTTGGAGTATGCCACTCTGTTCCATTCCAAAAAGCAAGATTTGAAATTGTAGTATCTGTTACAAAACCATTTTTGATAATAATAATCTCATCACTATTTTTATCTTTTAAACTATTCAAAAAATCTCTATTTTTATATTTAAAACTATATTCTATATGATTATTTTTTACTATCTTTAAACTCTTAAATTCCCTTTTTTTTATCTCAAAATACTCCACTTTTAAAATAGAACTACTATATAAAACTCTTACCCGTTGAGTTTGAGAATTACCCCTTTTTATATTTATTATATTTTTTAAATCTATTTCACTATTCTCTTTAAAAAAATAATTTATTGTTCTATTTAATCTAAAATTATGATATTTCAAATTTTGTATTTCACCATTTTTCACCAATAAAGTCTCTATAAAAAATGGAGAAAAAGCAACTCTATTCATATTCTCCAATCTTTATTGTTGTTGAAATGAAACTAATGCACTCCCCCAAGTAAAACCACCCCCAAAAGCATCAAGTAACATCATATCACCTTTTTTTAATCTACCCTCTTCAAACATATCATTTATAGCCATAGGGATTGAAGCTGATGAAGTATTTCCATATTTTCCAACTGTTAAAACTGATTTTTCAGAAGGCATCTTTATCGCTCTTGCTACTGCATCAATAATTCTATAATTTGCTTGGTGTGGAATAAACCATTCTATATCATCAGAAGTCATATTATTTCTATCTAATATATCTCTAACAGATTGTGAAAGAGTTTTAACTGCCACTTTAAAAGTCTCATTCCCTTTCATTTTTAAATAAATATCCTCTGTATTGCACCCATATTTTACCCCTCTACCTGGAGTAATTAAATAATCTTGATAAGAACCATCAGCATTTATATCAATATCTAAAATCGCTTCATCTTTATTTTTAGTAGCACTAATTACTGCAGCTCCTGCTCCATCTCCAAAAATTACACATGTTGTTCTATCATTAAAATCAATTATTTTAGATAAAGCTTCTGCTCCAATAATTAAGATATTTTTATTCATTCCAGATTCAATAAAAGCCTTTGCCTGTGCTAATGCATAAATGAAACCTGTACAAGCTGCTGAAATATCAAAAGCTGGTGCTTTAATTCCAAGATTTTCAGCTACTACACAAGCTGTTGAAGGCATAGCAAAATAATCGGGAGAAATTGTAGCTAAAATTACCATATCAATATCACTATTTTTTAAACCTGCTCTTTTAATAGCTATCTCTCCTGCTTTTGTAGCTAAATCAGAAGTTGTTTCATCTTCTACAAAATATCTTGTTTTTATACCTGTTCTTTTTGTAATCCATTCATCAGATGTATCTACTATCTTCTCTAAATCAAAATTTGTAACTTTTTTAGTTGGCACATAAGCACCTATTGAAGCAAATTTAGCAAACATAATTAGCCTTTAATTTTTGTTTCTATTTTTGATGTTATATCCGATTCTGTATAATTTATTGCCTGAAAAATTGCATTTTTTATAGCTTTAGCATTGCTTTTTCCATGACTAATAATTACACAACCATTAACTCCAAGAAGTGGTGCCCCTCCATATTCTGCATAATCAATAGATTTTTTTAATACTTTGAAAACTTTTTTCATAAGTAAAGCTCCAACTTTACTAATCAACCCAGATTTTCTAACCTCCTCTTTAATCAAACTAATAATTGTTTCTGCTACCCCTTCACTTGTTTTTAATAAAATGTTACCTACAAAACCATCACATACAACTACATCAACTTTTCCTTTAAAAATATCATTTCCCTCAACATTACCATAAAAATTAGGATTATTTTTTAATTTAGAAAAAGCTTCTTTTGTAATAGAATTTCCTTTAACATCCTCTTCACCATTACTTAAAAGTCCAATTTTAGGATTTTGATGATTTAATACCTCTTTTGAATAAATTTCTCCCATTAAAGCAAACTGATATAAATTTTCACTATCACTATCAACATTTGCCCCAACATCTAAAACTATTGTATATTCTTTTTTTATTGTAGGCATAAAAGTAGCAATTGCAGGTCTTTTAATCCCTTTAATTCTTCCTATTCTTAAAGTTGCTAAACTCATAGTTGCCCCGCTATGACCAGCACTCACAACAGCATCAGCTTCTTTTTTCTTTACAAGTTCAATAGCTTTATAAATAGATGATTCTTTTCTTTTTAAAGCATCGGTAGCATGTTCATCCATTTTGATGTAATCCGTGCTATTTATAAAACTAACTTTATTATAAAATTTTTCAGGAAGATACTTTTTTATCTCAGTTTCATCACCTACCAAAATAGCTTCAAAATTTTTAATCTTTAAAGCTTCAACTACTCCCTCTATAATAGGTTTAGGACCGAAGTCCCCACCCATTGCATCAATAGCGATTTTAACCATCAATACTCACCACAACTTGGGCAAAGTTTATGAGGTTGTTTAAAAGCACCACAACTTGGACATTTTTGAACCGTTGCTACATTTTTAAGTTTATAGTGTGTTCTTCTTTTTGCTGCTCTTGTTTTTGTAACTCTTCTCTTAGGAACTGCCATCTTTTTTTCTCCTTTATTAAACTAAATAGTAAAAGCTTAAAGCTCATTTTGACAATTTTGACATATATTTTCAAAATCTAATTTAATAGATTCAATTTCAGATGTAATTATATCATTAAAATCTATTCTTTCAGAAAGAATTTCAATTACATCATATTCATTATCAAATCCATTATAAATTTTATTAGTTAAAATAAGTTTTAATTTCTCATCTATTATTCTATCAAAACTTTCAGCACATCTATTACAATTTACTGATATTTTTCCAAACAAATCTGCTTCAATTTTTACAATATCTACACTCTCTTTAAAATAAATCCCTTTCAAAGTTAATCCATTAAAAGATGTTTCAAAATTTCTCTCTTGAAAAGGGATTTTTTTAAATTCTACTTTCAAATAATCTCTCTTTTTGAAAAGAAGAAATTAATCTCTATTTCAGCATTTTCTAAACTATCACTTCCATGAACAGCATTTGCATCAATAGATTCAGCAAAATCTCTTCTAATTGTTCCTTCTGCTGCTTCTTGTGGATTAGTCGCACCCATAAGTTCTCTATTTTTTGCTACTGCATTTTCACCTTCAAGCACCATAACAACAACTGGTCCTGAAATCATAAACTCTACTAAATCATTGAAAAATGGTCTCTCTTTATGAACTGCATAAAATTGTTCTGCATCACTTTTTGAAAGTTGAATTTTTTTCATTGCTGCAATTCTTAAACCATTTGATTCAAATCTATCAATAATTTTACCAATTACATTTTTTTTAACTGCATCTGGTTTAATAATAGAAAGAGTTTGTTGCATAATTGCTCCTTAATCTATAAAAAAATTTAAATTGAAAGAAAATTATACCAAAAAAAGTAGAAAAAAAGAAGTAACCCCTATAAAGGGGAAAAGATAGAAAAAATTATTCAATAACAGGTTCTCCTGCTTCTCCTCTATCTTCCATACAAGTTGCACCATCAGCACAATCACTCCATACAATACATCCTTCTGTTGGACATGCTGCAGCACAAGCTGGTTCATCATAATGCCCTACACACTCAACACATTTATCTTCTACTACATAATAAATTTCTTCACCAGTTGGGTTTTCACTATCATCTAAAATTGCTTCCACTGGACATTCATCAATACAAGCTCCACAATTGATACAAGTATCTGTAATTTTTACAGCCATATGTTTCTCCTTATTTGTTGTTTTGTTTGTGATAAAATGTTATCTAAAAAACTCTTAAAAAAAACTTAAATTCCCAAAAACTTTTGAATTTCATCAACTTTGTTACATTTCTCCCAACTAAATTCATCTCTTCCAAAATGTCCATAAGCAGCAGTTTTTCTATAAATAGGTTTTAATAAATCTAAAGTTTCAATAATCCCTTTTGGAGTTAAATTAAAAACTGCCCTTACTGCTTCCTCTATTCTACTCTCTTCAACTTTTGCAGTTCCATGTGTATCTACCATAATTGAAACCGGTTCAACTACTCCAATTGCATAAGCAATTTGAACTGTTACTCTATCAGCAACTCCTGCTGCTACAAGATTTTTTGCTACATATCTTGCTGCATAAGCTCCACTTCTATCAACTTTACTTGGATCTTTTCCACTAAAAGCACCCCCTCCATGTGGAGCTGCTCCACCATAAGTATCTACTATAATTTTTCTACCTGTTAAACCAGCATCCCCTTGTGGTCCCCCTATTACAAATTTCCCAGTAGGATTTATAAAGTATCTTGTATTTTCTGTAATCATATCTGATGGAATAACTTTTTTTATAACTTCCTCTATAATCGTCTCTCTAATAATATCTGCATTTAAATTTTCATCATAATCATGATGTTGAGTAGATACAACAACTGCTTCTACACTTACTGGTTTATCATCAATATATTTTACAGAAACTTGTGCTTTTCCATCTGGTCTAAGCCACGGAATAACTGCCTCTTTTCTACAATCTGCTAATCTTTTTGTCAATTTATGTGCTAACATAATAGGTAATGGCATAAGTTCCGGAGTTTCATTACAAGCATAACCAAACATCATTCCTTGGTCACCTGCTCCAACTTCTCCCCCTTCAAGTTCAACTCCCTGTCTAATATCTGGTGATTGCTCCCCTACTCCATTTAAAACACCAGCCGTTCTATAATCAAAACCATATTCA
>Ga0256828_1002828_pt1 | contig 10117 bp, 11 predicted proteins | sample CV88metaG_FD_185993 | JGI IMG/M metagenome (GOLD analysis project Ga0256828, IMG submission 185993) | Hydrothermal vent microbial communities from East Pacific Rise, Pacific Ocean - CV88 | ecosystem: Environmental > Aquatic > Marine > Hydrothermal vents | place: Pacific Ocean: East Pacific Rise... | reverse complement strand
CCTATTTGCGAAAGATCGGTGAAGAAGCGAAAAGCACTTCTCGTATGACCATCATTGTAGGTCGAAGGCGGATCGGAAAAACGAAGCTCATCAAAGAAGCGTATGAGAAGAGAGTGTACCTGTTTGTCTCAAGAAAGAATGAGACCCTGCTTTGTGAAGAGTTCATTGCCATCATCCGGAATGAATTGGATGTCAAGGTCTTTGGAACTTTTACCAAATTTAAAGACCTGTTTGAATACTTGATGGAACTCTCCAAAACAAACCCTTTTACCCTCGTCATAGATGAATTTCAGGAGTTTTTACAGATTAATAATACTATTTACGCTGACATGCAAAACATCTGGGACAGCTACAAAGATGAGAGCAAAATAAACCTGGTGCTAAGCGGATCCATCTACTCCCTGATGAAAAAGATATTTGAAGACAGGAAAGAGCCTCTTTTTGGTCGTGCCAACCATAAAATACACCTCAAACCCTTTAGTGTAGAGACGCTCGAAGAGATACTTGAGGACAATGAAGCCAACCATAGCAATGATGATCTGCTCTCTTTTTATATTTTGACCGGCGGCGTAGCCAAGTATGTAGAACTGTTCGCGGACAATGGGGCATTTAGCTTTGAAGCACAGCTTGATCTGATGTTTGATGAAAACTCTCTTTTCATAGATGAAGGAAAAAATTTGCTCATAGAAGAGTTTGGGAAAGAGTACACCACCTACTTTTCCATACTCTCGCTTATTTCATCATCTAAAACATCACGCTCAGAGATAGAGAGCATACTGGGGAAAAATGTCGGAGGGTACCTGGACAGACTGGAGAACGAATATACCATCATCAAAAAGGTCAAACCCATCTTTGCCAAAGAAGGCAGCAGGACACTCAAGTATGAGATCATCGACAACTTTTTCCACTTTTGGTTCCGTTTCATCTATAAAAACCGCTCCGCTATAGAGATAGAGAATTACACCTATGTCAAGTCCATTGTCAAAAGGGATTTCGCTACCTATAGCGGCAGATTTTTGGAGAAATTCTTCATAGAAAAGCTGAAAGCATCTGGAAAGTATTCGAACATAGGTACTTACTGGGAGAAAGGGAATCAAAACGAGATAGATATTGTCGCTGTCAATGATGATGAGAAAAAGATGCTCATTGCAGAAGTCAAACGAAATCCTGAAAAGATCGATCTGGAACTGCTGGAGAAAAAAGCACAAAAACTGCTTCAAAAACATAAAGGGTATGAGGTTACTTTCACAGGCTATTCTCTGGAAGATATGTGTAAGAAAAATCTGTTTTGATAGAAAAAACGGGCACATACTTATGCTTTTACTTTTTATTATAACTTTGTCAAATTGACAGACAATTATAGATTGGTTAAAATGACAACTATGAAAACAGAACACAAAAACTTTGAAGCCTTATTAAAAGCAAAAGGAATCAGCAAAAAAGCTTTTTCCATCTACAGCGGTATCCCCTACTAGCTACTAAACTGCGAAAAATGCCCTATTCCTGGGCTTCTTTAAAACCAACTATTTTCCAAAAAGTCATTTTAAGCATAAAAATGAGCACACTTATAGACACATTTTATAGCTCTTTTCGATCATTTTCAAGGAATGAATATTGATCATAAAACAAATACCAAAAAAATCTGCAAACTCTGGTTCTTTTAAAGGATTGGCAAATTATATATTAGATCGTAACAATAATGGTGATAAAATATTGAACAATTATATCAATACTACCAACCTACTCAAAGATCCTAAATCATCCCTGGAGGACATACCCATGATGCTATGGAGTATGCGCTACATGGTGTCAAATGCATCTGCAATCTTCTTGGTTATCCAGGAGAAGAAAACAGTAATTTATACTCTATAACTTTATAAAGGTTTTCAAAATAAATAACGTGACATTTTTATAGAAAAATGCTATAATATTGTCACGATATAACATAAGGATATAAACAATGAAACGGTACATTGACAAAGTAGAACATAAAATTCATACTCTTCCAATAGATATACCTATGCCGTTTTCAGAAGCAAAAGTAAAAGATATCTCTACCGATACACTTCGTAAAATATTACATCGTCTTCATGATAAAGGAGAGATCAGTATTATAAATAGAGGGTATTTTAAACGTATAGAGCCATTTAAAGAGCTACTTTTTGTCTATGGGTCACTCAAAAAAGGATTTGATAACCACAATTTACTTAGTAAATATGCAAAAAGGATTGGAAAGTCTATCACCATAGGTAAATTTGGTATGTTTGAAGATAGTTTTGGAAACTACCCCTACCTTGTACCTGTACCAAAAATGAGAATACATGGAGAGCTCTATCTTATTGAGCGTAAAGAGCTGCTAGATAAGCTAGATCAATTTGAAGGAGCTCCAGAGTATTACGAGCGTAAAAAGATCCTTGTGAAGTCACATCGTGGTACACACAGAGCATTTGTATATATTCAACCTCACACTGCTGTACCAGAAGATCAAAAGCCACTAAGAGAGTGGAAGGCAGATAGCAACTATAAAGTCAAACTGGCAGGAATTTTATATAAATAAAGGCTCCATTCTGTATAATCTTTGTATAAAAAAGATATAAAGGACTACAATGCAAATCCGGGTCTATTACGAGAACTCCTTTTAGTTTAGAATATACGAAATAGCCCCTATCTACACGGGGCTTTAAAACACCCTCCTCTTCAAAACTCCATTTTAAGCGAAAAAATGGGCACGATTTTGGTCACGCCAAATAGCCATTTTTTTCATTAAAATATGGAGAAAATCATGGTTGTAAAACTTGTAGCATCTAAAGGGAGTGGCTCTTTTGGTGGTTTGGCTAATTATATTTTAGACAAATCACATGATGGGGCTAAAGTTGTAGATACAGAATTTACTAATTGCCCCTACTCTACCACTGAAAAGAATCTATCTTTCATAAAAAAGATGCAAAATCTTAACCAATCTGCAAAATCTGATAAAACGATGCATCTTGTCGTATCTTTTAGAGAGGGTGAAATTCCTTCCAAAGATACACTAAGAGATATAGAACATGAACTTCTAAAATCCATAGGCATGGAATCACATCATCGATTGAGTGTTACACATAACAACACTGCTAATTTTCATATTCATATTGCTATAAACAGAATACACCCAGAAACTAAAAAGCTTATAGATCCTTGGCAGAGCAAAAAGAAGTTAGACCGTAAGGCTGTAGAGCTTGAAGAGAAACATCATCTCCAAAAAGACAATCATGCTCCAAATGATTTACTCAAACAAGCAGGTGTTATTTTTGAAGATATCAAGTATTCAAAATCAAAAGATATAGAAATCCACTCTGGCGTATCCTCCCTGCTCTCATGGATCAAAGAGGAAGCCTTAGACGACATCAAAGAGGTACTCAAAGATCCTAAGAGTACATTAGAAGATCTACACAAAACTTTAGCAGCATATAATCTGGAGATCAAACCAAGAGGTAATGGTATTGTTATTGCAGACAAGACCAGGAAGCTACTTGTAAAAGCCTCTGATGTTCACAGAGACTTATCCAAAGGAAAATTAGAGAAACGCTTTGGAGAGTTCAAGACCTCTAAAATTACTACCACTCCAAAAAAGAAATTTGGCAGACCAGTAAACGAGTATTGGAAACGATACCAGGAACTATCAACAGAGAAAAGAAACACCAAGGCAGAAGAGTTAAGACTTGAAAAACTAGCCAGAGAAACACTCAAAGCAGAAATTACCAAGAAGTATGCAGCACGGATCCAAAAGATCCAAGCAGATCCTCTTATCAATAAACGACACAAAGCACAAGCACGGAAAAAAGTCTATGCACAGCGTAAGGCAGAGCTAACAGCTCTTAAAGAGACATTCGCCAAGAAGCGTAAAGAAATATACTCCAGTACCAAACAGACATCTTACAAAGAGTACCTAATGGAATTAGCACTCTCTGGAGATAAGGGAGCATTGAAAGAACTCCGAAAGCAGAAACAAGAGATCAAGCCAGAGGATAAGGTACTCATGCACCCCAAGAAAAAAGTATCACACTCTATCTTTAAGACCTTTATATCCAAGATTACTAAACAGGGTAATGCAGTCTATGAAGTTGGTAAAAACTCAACTGTAACGGACAAAGGAGATCATCTTAAACTCTCTTTGGAGTCCAAGAGTGATGAGGCAATGCTACAGGCTCTTAAAATGGCTGTAGCGAAGTATGGTAATACTTTGGATATTCAAGGCAATCTTGAATTTAAAAAGCGTGTACTCATGGTAACGCAAAAGTATAACTTAAAAGTGAACTTTACAGATTCACAGATGCAGAAGATACAAGAGCAGCATAAAACTAAAATTAGTCAACACAAACAAGGTGTAAAAAGATAAAAATATGACAATTTGACATATTTTTGATAATTACCATATTGAGTATGTTAACATATTCAAAAAGGAGCCTTATAATGATTACAGGAAATACTCTCAATGAACTAGCCTATAAAATAATAGATACATCAATAAAACAGAATATTGGAGGAAGAGATATTGATATAGCGATACAAACAATAGCAGGAAATTTTAAAAATATTCCTTTTTGGAATATAGAATTAAAGTCATTTGAGGAATTTATAATAATGCTCAATGACTGTGATAAATACTTTATCTATCCAGGAGAAGGATCATTTGAAAAGAAGATAGGTAATCTTGTTGCATTATATTACCCTTCAGATATTTCACCACTTGCTAGGTGTTATAGTCTATCATTTAATATGTATAATGGTACAGAATATTTTACTAAGCTTTCTGAAATGAACTATAAATTAACTCTCATAGACGATGCTAGCCTGGATATAGCAATTCAAAAAAACACTCTTAACGAAAGAGAAGAAAAGTATTTAAAAAAACGAAATCAAAAAACAGGTGGATTTCAAAAGCTACTAGATGGCAGACAAGAAAATACAACAACATCCACTGGAATAGCTATAGTTACAGACAACTGTACACTTTGTGGTCAACCTATAACTAATTTTCTTTCTACAACACTAAGCACTGATGATAAAGGTATGATTATTTTTTATAATGTATGTGAGTCATGCATGAAAACTGCATACAAAGATAAAGATAAAGATAAAAACAATATAGATATTTTATTGAAAAAATTTAAAGTAGATGAGCAATTTATTCCGTCATCACATATTACAGATGAAGAACTTTTAAATATTTCTAAGTCTTTGATTAAAGATAAACTGGATTGCATTATTCAAAAAATCGTTATTGATAAAATGGAAATACATGCTATACGGAATAGTAATTTTAAAATTATATTTAGATTACAAAGAGCTAATGATGAAAAACTTAGTTATGGTTACATGATATTTGATAATAATGGTAAACAACTAATACGTATAGATAGTGCCAATGATCATCATGAAAGAATTGATATTGGTCCAGATCATATACATACAAACCTAGAAAAATCAAATAAAATTGTAGAGTCAAGCTATACTACTGGTTACCTTATTAGTGATCTTCCCTTGATTAAAAAAATAATAACTCAACTTGAGTTAAAAAATAAATAATTATTCTCATAACAAATTAAATATTTTATAGATTATAGTTGTCATTTTGACAAATAACTAAAAATTGGTTAAAATGACAACTATAGAAAGTAAGGAGAGACTATGAAAATAGATCATTCACTGTTTGAATCCATGTTAAACGCTAAAGATATCAATAAAAAAACATTCGCTCAATATGCTCAAATACCCTACTACACCGTTGCAGGATGGAAAAAGTCTGGTAAGGTACCTGCCTATGCTATGGTGTTACTCCAAAATATACCTTCTCCCAAAACAGTAACAGCAAAACAATTGATCGATGCAGGGATGCCAAGAGCGATCTTTTGGAATAATGATCTATCCAAAGCTGTACCAAACGATATCTTCATAGTCTCTACACTCAAACGAGCTTACAATGACTTTGTAGTAAAAAAGTTCGTTGAGTTTTTTGGAGAAGATACAGTGCTTGCTGCACTTATGAAACATAGAGACAAACTCTCAGATAAACTTATTCATAGTGTTATGACTCATACTAACAATACACTGGCTTCTGCATGATTAATCAACAGACCCAAGCACTCCTTGATAAATTTAAAGAGATCCCTCTTTTCTCTAAACACAAAGCCATACTCATTGGTGGTACAGCCCTAGCCTATCATCTTTCACACCGTGAGAGTTTTGATCTTGACATCTGTTTTCCTTTTTCAGACAAGTTACCAGAGCTTGATTTTTTAGAGAGCTTTAATGAGGTTATCCCCCTGGAGTTTGAACAAGGCATTATTGACACAGCTATTAATGAGGGTGGAGATATTACAGAAGTAATGAAGCGTTATATCATCGATGGGGTAAAAGTTGATTTTATGATTAATCCTTCAAGTAATATCTATGAGAGTGAAATTCTAAAAGATGATAATAAACATACTCTGGAACATTTACGTATCGCCTCCGTTGAAAGTATCTTCAAACTAAAATCTCTGCTACTCCTTGACAGAAATAAGATTAGAGATCTTTATGATATGGTTTATCTCATGAAAGAGTGCGGATATACAGGTAAAGATTTTATCGATAATATCATGCATTATCGCATCACCTATCTGCCCAAAAATATTGTGCAACTTATTGAGGCAAAAGAAGAGGATCCTTTTGATATTGAAGGGATTGAGAAACCTACAATGGATATCGTTACTTTTGAAAATCTAAAATTATATCTTTTAAAGGAATTTCTAATTTAATAAAAAAATATAATATTTCAATCAAATATTTTAGATTGTAAATCTTGTACTATTTTCTTTTTTAAAACTTTTTTCTTTATTATTATATACATATGGGTTAGTTTCTAAAATATATTTATCTTCTTCATCATGATAAATAGAATGAGTAAAGAATGAATAATTATGGTCTGTATCACCACAACCTGTTGTACTTCCACAACATATATGAGTGATACTATTTTCAATAGTATTAAAATCTTGTTCATGCGTATGACCACAAAAATATGTTGTTATATGATATTTTTTTAATGTATCTATTAACATTTTTGCATTAATTAATCTTAAAGACTTTTTTTTAGAAATTAAAGAAAAATGGCTAAAAAACAATATTTTTTTATCTTTTAATGCAGATTTACTAATTCTCTCTAAAAGATCTTCTAATTCTTTTTTAATTTTTTTAGTATAGATTCCTCTTCCCAAATAACTTGCATATTTATTCACTGCATTTAATTTTTTATTATTATCATGATCAAAATACATGCCGTCATGAAAATCCTTCGGCAAAGAAAAATCGACAAAGATATGTAAACATTTATCTGATTTTGTCATCTTAATTCTTTTATCTTTTTCCCACAATTCATGAAATACTTCACTAAAAGTTTCTAATCCCTGCTCTCTAAAATCCGTATCTTCATAAATTTGAAATCTATCATGATTTCCAGGAAGTACTTGAGAGCTGCCATAAAAAGATATTGTATTTTTATTATTTCCTAAAGAAGTGTCATGAGGGATACCAGTTATCGTTTCAAGAGTTTTAGTTCCAGATAAGAGAGATTTCGCAACAGTCAAATCTTCCTCATCAGCAGTTGTAGCGATATCACCAGTAATTGCAATAAAATCAATATTATTACCAGTAGATAAGTATTCATTTTGATAAATATCCATTAACTTTTGATTTAATTTAATAAAAATTTCAGAATTATAAGAATGTGGATATACAGCTTTAAGTTTATATTTATTTTGATTTTTAAATTTCTTTTTAAGAACATCAACAAAAACATCTTTAAACTTATTGTCGAAAAATGCACTAGGTATGTTATAGCAATTAGCCTCTTTTGAAAAGTGTAAATCTGAGATATGTATAAATTTTAATACTTGTTTCATATTTTATCAATATCAACTTTTTCACAATTATGAGCAGGTAACTTTGAAAATAGGGAAAAATCTTTTTCAACTTTTAAAATTATATTTGTTTTATTCAAATATAAAAATCCATATTCACCTATTACAATTTTATTATTTTGAAGAAAACTAACTAAATCTTCATAGAGAAGTTCATAAATTTGTCTTCTATATTTTTCTTTTATATAAAATTCTTTTAATATATACATTTCAATAAAGAAATTAAATTCATTATTTTCAAATATAATATATTCTGACTTAGCATTTACTAACATTAAAAATTCATAAGAACTAAATGCTTCAAATAATGTATCTTGAAACTTTATAGCAATTTCATCGATTTTTGTATTTTTGTATTTCGAAGTGTCATGAAGGGATTTTTTTATTTTAATAGCCACACTTGATGATATTTCAAAATTTTCTTTAATCTTTTTTCTTGTTTCTTGTTGTCCTACATCTTTATCATCATGAGAAAACTCCTGAACTAATTCAGGTACAACAGGTACTCCAATGTAAGGGGCAAAACCTCTTCTTCTTGATGTCCTATTTACTCTTACTTCTTTTAAAAATGATACATTATTTTCTTCATTTTTTACAATAGGTGATTTGACATGAATAATAAGTTCACCTCGACTAGTCAGTCTATCTTCCCTTCTAAAATTTCCTCGAACTCTATGAGAAGGAGTCGACTTAATTACGACTTTGACGACTGGGTGCATGGGATTCTCTAATTTTCCAACAATTTGTTTCATTGAGCTTATAACTGTCCCTCTTACTCCTGGAGATGCTTTTATTTCCAGATTAGTATTTGTTTCAATATTTGATAGGACATCTTCAAAAGATACAGCTGTAGTGGATTCAAAAATACAGATTTTATTCAATGTAGGAGTAGAAGATGTATCTACAGGAACTCCTGGAAAACTTTTTTTATGAACAGCACCAGGTCTATTCCTAGATCTTCTATTACTACCCTTATTCTGATTGTAACTTTTATGTGCTTTTGCTGGCAATATACCTTCCTTATATTAACTACTACTATTATTCTACCATAACTTTAACAAATTAACACTCAATAAAAAAACTCACAAATATCCACATTCAAAGCCTTAGCTATCTTATAAATATGTTCAATATTGTAATGTTTATCTTCAAGCCCTGCTTCAATCTTACCTATGGTACTCATGGACTTATGTCCTATGGTTAGAGCTAGGTCTAACTGGGTAATGCCTTTTTCATTTCTGATTTTTCTAATATTAGCAGCTATCTTTTGATGAAACTGTTGAATCTCTTCATCGGTATATTCTATATGATTCATAATTTATTCCCTATAGTGAAACTTAGGTTTAAGTTTAGGAAAGATAGAATATTTTTAACATTCCCTATAGTGAATAGTATTTAAGGGATTACCAAAATATGGAGATAATTACAATGAAAAAACTAATTTTATTTGCAATACTTACTGGGCTACTTGTAGGGCTTACAGGATGTAATGATGAGGCTTCTAAAAAAGAAACAGAGAAAAAAGCCAAAAGAGAACATATGAAACAGCATGTAGATACCAGTGGTGAAAAAAAAATTACCAAGCTGCCTTTTTAGAGACATCCATGAAACAGTTATTACAATTTGCAGATAATAAAACCTATTTTGGAGTAGATATATACCGTTACGGTGTCAAGGTATCAGATTTGAAGAAACTACCGTTCTTTGATCTTTTTACAGAGTATCATGGAGACAAACTTTATCTGACAAATGCAGAAGAGGATTACATACCGCTCATAGATTGGGAGAGTTTTTGTTATGACTATGTCATGCATGGCAATTATCGAAATATTGGTTAACCTTGAAGGGTTATAATAAATTATGAATCAAGGAGTTTGAAGATGGTTTATCAAGAATTTACAAAAGAAGAAGCTAGAGAGCTTGGAGCCTTTACAGAAGATGCACTCAGTGAAAAAGATGCTATTAGTGCAGCATGGCATCCATACGGAGATCCTTATGGAGAAAACTACCCTACCAAGTGGGATAACTTCTATAACAAATGGTTGGCATTAGACCTTACAAGAACTGGAGGGTTCCCATCGGTATTACTTATGAGCCTTTTAGTGCTTACAGCACCGTTTACGCTCAGTAAAATATGGGTGATTGATCCTGTCCTAGGATGGTTACGCAAATAAAAG
>Ga0256828_1002826_pt1 | contig 10120 bp, 12 predicted proteins | sample CV88metaG_FD_185993 | JGI IMG/M metagenome (GOLD analysis project Ga0256828, IMG submission 185993) | Hydrothermal vent microbial communities from East Pacific Rise, Pacific Ocean - CV88 | ecosystem: Environmental > Aquatic > Marine > Hydrothermal vents | place: Pacific Ocean: East Pacific Rise... | reverse complement strand
GGTGTTGTTACTTATGAGGGTGAGCTTGTTTCACTTAAAAGATTTAAAGATGATGTTGAAGAGATTGGCAACGGTTACGAGTGTGGTGTTGTTATTAGTGGATATGATGATATTATTCCGGGTGATATACTTGAAACATTTAAAAAAGTTGAACAAAAGGTATCTTTGTAGATGACCGAAGCACAAATAAAGCTCAAAAGAACAGAATCTGTTCTTTGTGAGTTGATTCCAGAAGCATTTGGAAATATGAACGACAAGAGATTTCACCAACTTGAAGTTATTGATGTAAAATGCTCAAGGGGTAAGAGTGATGCAAAGGTTTATATAAATCCTGCAGAGTTTACAGAGGATGAAAAAAGAAACTATATAAAACTTTTAAACAAAGCAAGACCTATTATAGAGACATATTGTTTGAAAGATCAGGGTTGGTTCAGGTGTCCAAAATTTACTTTTGAGTTTGATACTCATCTAAAAGAAGCCCAAAATATAGAAGAGTTGTTTAAAAAGATTGCCAAAAACAAAGAGGGGGAGTGATGTCACTAAGAGATGATATAGAATCTATTGTAAAATCTGTTGATTTGGAACTCTACGATACTGAAATTGTTAGTGAAAACGGCTCATCAATATATAGAGTAAGTGTTGTTTCTCCAAATATAATTGATGGCAAAAAAGAGGGTGTCAGCCTTGATAGATATGTGGAGCTTACACATCTTATATCTCCTGTTTTGGATATAACTCCCCCAATGGGAGGAGAGTATAGATTGGAAGTTGGCAGTCCGGGTATAGAGAGAAAACTGACCTCATTAAACCATTTTCAAAAATCTGTAGGCGATATGGTGGCACTCACCCTGAGTGATAAAACAAAGTTAAAAGGTAAACTCGTAGATATTGTTGAGAGTGTTTTATCTGTTGAAGATGAAGAAAAAAATATACACACTATAGAGTTTGGCGATATAAAAAAAGCAAAAACATATTTTGAATGGTAATAGATAATAGCTTTTATATGCAACTTGCCATAGATGAGGCTTGGAAATACCATATTCTTACATATCCAAACCCTGCTGTTGGGTGTTGTGTAGTTGGTGAAAATGGCGAGATTTTGGCTGTGGAAGCTCATAAAAAGGCTGGTGGTCCACATGCTGAAGTGGAAGCACTTAAATCAGCCTATGTAAAACTCAGTGGTGACAAAAAAATTTTAGATATTTTCTCCTCTGAAGATATCCATAACTATCTAAAACAAAATCATAATAAATTATTTGAAAATGTAAAAGTTTATACCACTCTTGAACCATGTTCACATAGAGGCAAAACACCGTCTTGTGCAGACTTGCTCTCTTTTTTGGGGGTTAAAAAAGTTTATATAGGTTCCAAAGATACAAATCCGGTAGCTTCTTGTGGGGAAGATATGCTTTTAAAAGCTGGTGTTGAGACACAAAGTGGAATACTGCAAAGAGAGTGTGAGAATTTAATTATCTCTTTTGGGAGCTGGTCAAAAGGGCATTTTGTATTTTTTAAATGGGCTCAAACTTTTAATGCCAAAGTAGATGGCGGAGTGATAAGCTCAAAACAATCAAGAACAGTTGTACACAAGATGAGAGGTGTTTGTGATTTGTTGGTTATTGGCGGAAATACCGTAAGGATAGACAGACCGACACTTGATGCAAGACTGGCAGAGGCAAAAGCTCCTGATATTTTGATAATCTCAAAACAAAAAGAGTTTGATTTGTCTATACCACTGTTTGGAGTAGAGAATCGCAATGTTTTTATTGATGATAGTTTTGATATACTCAAAAAATACAACAATATCATGATAGAGGGTGGTGAAGCTATGTTTGAATTGTCAAAAAAATTTGTTGATATTTATCTGTGCTTTATAGCACCAAAATTTGGTGGTGAGGTAGGTTTTGAAAAAACAGATGATAAATTTGAGATTTTAAACATACAAAAAGAGAGCCAAGATATAATGGTGTGGATGAAAAAGGAAGTGATCTGATGAGTGAAAAACAGGAAAAAATTGTAAGTATGTTTGATGATATTGCACCAACCTATGACACTGCTAACCGTGTTATGAGTATGGGTGTAGATATTTCGTGGAGAAAAAAAGCATGTGATTTGGCTTTTGAATTTTATGGTAAAAAAGAGATAGACAAGATTATTGATGTGGCATGTGGCACAGGTGATATGATGGGGTATTGGCAAAAACAGTCTCAAAAGGCAGATATATCTATAAAAGAGCTTGTTGGGGTTGATCCTTCAAGAGGGATGGTAGATGTTGCTAGAAAAAAATTTGCAGATTTTAATTATCATATAGCAAAAGCGACAGAGATACCACTAGAAGACAGTTGTGGGGATTTTTTGAGTATCACTTACGGCATAAGAAATGTTGTTGAGAGACAAAAGGCCTTTTATGAATTTAACAGAGTGCTTAAAAAAGATGGTCTTGTGGTTATTTTGGAGTTTATGAAAGATGAAAATAAAAATTTACTAAAAAAGATGAGAGACCTTTATCTTCACAAAATTTTACCCTATGTGGGAGGAGCAATCTCAAAAAATCTTGAAGCATATACATATTTGCCAGATTCAATTGAGAATTTTGTAACAATTAAAGGGATGCAAGAGGAATTGAAAAAAGCTGGTTTTGAGATAGTATATACAAAAAGTTTTTCTATGGATATATCTACTCTTATGATCGCTCGTAAGAGATAGTTTTAGAGTTTTGCTTTGCAGGTTTTAAATGTTTCATCATTAAACGAACAGATAAAACATCTCTTAGAAGAGAGTTTTTGCCGTGTTTTGGTAGAGGGAGAGATATCAAGAATAACTTTTCATAATTCTGGACATATATATTTTACCTTAAAAGACAAAGATTCTGCTATAAGCTGTGTCATGTTTAGAGGAAATGCTTCAAAATTGAAGTTTCGTTTGCAAGAGGGACAAAAAGTTATTATTGACGGGGCTTTGACACTTTACAAGCCTCGTGGAAGTTATCAGATAAACTGTTTTTCTGTTGAGCCTTCAGGGCAGGGTGCTTTGGCTTTGGCTTATGAACAGTTAAAACAAAAACTTGCCGCACAGGGTTATTTTGATAAAGAAAGTAAAAAAAACTTACCTAAATTTCCATCAAAAATTGCTCTAATCACTTCTGCAACAGGAGCAGCCTTGCAAGATATGCTAAGAGTTGCAAATAAAAGATACAGAGTGTTGCAAATAGATATATATGATGTTTTGGTGCAGGGAGAGAGTGCTGCCTTGTCAATTGCCAATGCGATACAAGAAGCAGATACAAAAGGGTATGATGTTATCATTGTTGGTCGTGGCGGTGGAAGTATAGAGGATTTGTGGGCTTTTAACGAAGAGGTGGTTGCCGATAGTATTTTTAGGGCAAACACTCCCGTCGTTTCAGCAGTTGGACATGAGATAGATTGGGTTATCAGTGATTTTGTAGCAGATATCAGAGCTGCTACACCAAGTGCGGCTATGGAGATTGTATTGCCAGATACAGATGAGCTTTTTCAGTATATAGATTCTATTTATAACAATTTTGATCAGATTATTACCCAAAAAACAACCGATGCCCTAAAAGAGCTATCCTATCTTTTTAAACTTTATTCCCAAAATTCTATTCAAAACCAGCTAGAACAAAAGATAAAAGAGATAGAACAGCTAAAGTTGAATTTTGGTCATATTGTGGATTCGGTGATAAATCTTAAGCAAAATCAACTTGAAAATACAAAAAAGATGCTAGAATCCAACCATCCAAAATATAAAATAAAAAATGGTTTTGCACAAATTTCAAAAGATAAAAAAGTTATCAATCTTGATACATTGAATATTGATGATATCTTTGATGTTCAAAGTGATAAAGTTTTTATAGCTGCAAAAGTGATAAAAAAGGAATCAAAATGAGTTACCCAAAATTTTATGATGAAGTTGAGAGTATAAAAGTAAAAGATGAACTCTCCCATATACTTGCCACATTTGAAAATGGTGAGTATGAGTTTGGTTATTTAGATGTTGTAAAGTCAGCAGGACACAGTTGCCCAACAGTAGCTGGTGCTTATGTGATGACATTAGAAGCTCTCAAATCTCTTTATCCAGATGAATTGGTAGTAAGAGGCGATGTGAAGGTTGAGTTTAAAGAAAATCTCGAAGATGGTGTAGCAGGGGTTATAGGTAATGTGATATCACAGATAACTGGAGCAACTTCAAAAAGTGGCTTTAAAGGGCTTGGCGGTAAATTTGCAAGACACTCTTTGATGTTTTTTGATGCACAGATCCCCTCATCTGCAAGATTTACACGCCTAAGCACAAACAAAAGTGTAGATGTTTTTTATGATCCATCTTCTGTAAAACCAGATCCATCTATGCAACCATTGATGCAAAAAGTTATGCAGGGTATGGCAGATGAAGATGAGTTTAAAGAGTTTGGAAGACTTTGGCAACAAAGAGTTGAGAAGATTTGTAAAAATCCTCAGGCTGTTGTGGAAGTAAAAGAGGTATAGATATCTAACGACGGATAGTATAAATCTATCCGTCGTTGCAATCTATTTCAAAACCAAAGCTGGAAAATATGTATTTAATGTCACTGCTGTTGTGGCAGATATCTTTTTTATAAATTTTTCAAACTTATCCTCTTTGTTCCAGATGGGGGTTTTAATTCCTGAGAGTTTTACAAGCTCATTTTGTGCATCATATTTCACACCCACTTTGTCAATCAGTCCTACCTTTTTTGCCTGAGATGCTGTAAATATATGAGCATTAGCAAATATATCTCTCTTTTTAGGATCTAGTTTTCTTGCTTTTGCTACATCATTGACAAACATGTTGTATGTACCTTGTATCACTTTGTTCAGCTCATTTATCTCATAAGGTTTCCATTCTCTCTCACTTGTGCCTACTTTTTTATATTTTCCCGCTTGGATACTTTGGGTTTTTATCCCTATTTTTGACATGATACCACTAAGATCGGCACCCTCCATAATAACACCGATACTGCCAACCATACTGCCTGGATTTGCTATAATCTCATCTGCCCATATACTTGCATAGTAGCTTCCACTTGCGATAGTTCCACTTGCATATACAACGACGGGCTTGTGTTGTTTTAACCGTTTTATAGCATAAGATATCTCAATAGATGGTGCAACTGCCCCACCCGGTGAGTTTACATTTAGCAAAACACCTTTTATATTTTTGTTATCTGTAACATCTTGTATATGTTGCAACAATTGGGTTGCATCCATGATAGGACCACTTAGGTATATCTCTTCAAGGTTGTTTTGTGTAAGTTCATCTTCGCTTTTTGGGATAAAGATAAGCACCACAATAAGTAAAAACACCATAGCTTTGAAATGGTTTTGGATAAAGCCGAGTGTTGCACCTATGGGGTAAAAGATTTTTTTTAGAAATTGCATATTTTAGTTTTCCTTTTGTAGTTTTCCGTTGATATAAACTTTTGAGATATTATAGCGATGAAGTATTAAATGGATGGCTAACTCATCTGTTGGCTTTTTATCCAAATCAAGCACAATCATGTCAGCATTTTTCCCTTTTGCTATCTCCCCCGTATTTAATCCAAGAGATTTTGCCGCATTTATGGTAACACTTTTTAAGAGTGCTTTGGCAAACTTTAGCAGTGGAGCAGATGAGTGCATAAAAAGCGATATTTTCATCTCTTCAAAAAGATCGAGGTCATAGTTTGAGCTTAGTCCATCTGTGGCTACTACCCAGTTTATATTGTGTTGGTTTAACTCTTTTATATCTAAAGTCGGATTACCCAAAAGTCTGTTTGATATTGGACAATGTATAATGGTATGGTTGTTTTTTGCAATTGTATCAAGCTCGTTTGCAGTGGCATTTGTTACATGTGTCAACAGTGTTGGATAATCATTGAAATGACCTAAAAACTCATCTGCATCACTGAGATTTGTTCGTTGTTTTAGAAGTTTTTCAAAAAATTCTCTAAAATCACCTTCGCTGTTGTCCAACCACTCTCTCTCTGCGATACTTTCCATAAAGTGTGCTGTTAGTTTTAGCTTTTCATCTTTTACTATCTGCAATGCTTTTTTGATTAGAATCGGGTGTACAGAATATGGAGAATGTATAGCTACTGCAGGGTAAAAGTTTTCTTTCTTTACAGCTTGAGATGATTTTAGACGGCCTTTAAAATCATCAAAAAGTATATCTGCTATATTTGCCTGAGAGCCTATTAGTTCATTAAAAAATACAACATTTTGTTTTGCATCTTTACATGCATCAAGATCCATGGCATTGGAGCTTATGGCTCCAAAAGTCGTGATCCCGTTTGAGAGCATATTGTCGATCGATTTTTTTATACATGTTGTGTCGCAGTTGCCTATGATATCTTCACGATTTTCAATCACACTGTAAAGCCAAGATATAAAATCACCATATCTTAGTGTTGTTTTGTTGGAGCTAAATTCCAAATGGACATGTGAGTTTATAAGTCCGGGCATCAAAAGTGAATTTTTTGCCAAAGTTATAACTTTTGCATCTGAAAACTCTTTTTTGAGTTCATCCAGTGGGGCGATTTTTTTAATCTCTTTGTCAAAAGCGATGCTTTGGTCTGTGAGCAATTTGTCTGGTGTAAGTATATAATTTGGAGATATTATCTGCATTTTTTTCTCTTTAAAAATTGAATTTGTAAAATTTAAACTAGATTATGCTTTATTTTGCTAAAATAAGTCCTTAAAATATTAAATTAAAGGTATAAAATGAAAATAGCAGTTATTCAGGGTCCAAACCTAAATATGCTTGGGGTAAGAGAGCAACAGATATACGGTCCAATGAAACTTGAGCAGATACATGCACAGATGAAAGAGTTTGCAAAACAAAATAATGTTGAGATAGAGTTTTTTCAAAGTAACCTTGAGGGTGAAATTGTAGATAAGATTCAGGAATGTTATGGTGAGGCTGACGGAATTATTATCAATGCGGCTGCATATACACACACTTCTATTGCTATTCGTGATGCACTTTCTGCTGTAAATCTTCCGGCTATTGAGGTTCATATCTCAAATATCAACCGTCGTGAAGATTTCAGAAAAGAAAATATGATAGCTCCTGTATGTACATCTTCGGTAGTTGGATTTGGTCCTTTTGGATACCATCTTGCTATGATTGGTATGTTGCAGATTATGCAGGAAATTCAGGCAGCAAATCAGATACAACCACAAGAAGCTGAGTAAAACATGTATATACAATGCAAACTAAACTCAAGGCTGAGTATATTTAAAGGTTTGCATTTTGGTTACAAAAGTACAAAAAAGAGTTCCCACAGATATAGAGTGACTGTGGGGGTTGGTGGCAATGTAGGTGATGTAAAAAGAAGGTTTGAACACCTTTTTTTTGCATTAAAAAAAGATAAAAGAGTTGAAGTTGTACAAACATCATTGATTTTGAAAAATCCTCCTTTTGGTTATAAAAATCAGGATGATTTTTTTAATTCAATAGTTGTACTTCAGGTATCTATGCAACCACTTGCCTTTTTGGATTATCTAATGAGGTTAGAAAAAAGATTTGCAAGAAAGAGAAGTTTTGCAAATGCACCAAGGACTTTAGATTTGGACATTATTTTTTTTGATAAAAGAGTTATAAAAAAAACGAGGCTTGAGATACCACATCCAAGGTGGTTTGAGAGGGAAAGTGTGACTATACCTTTGAGGGATGTTGAGATATGAAGATACTTACTTTTACAGGTCGTTCACCATCAGAAGCATATAAAAAAGCAAAGATGGAAGTTGGTGATGAGGGGATGCTCATAGAAACAAGAGAGATACAAAAAAAAGCCCTTGGAAAAGAGCCTCTTTATGAGATTGTAATAGGTATAGAAGATGATATGCTCCATACCACATACACAAAGAGACCAAAAACTACAACAAAAAAAACTACACAAAAAAGACAAAGAGCAATTGTAAAAGAGAGTGAGGATATACTCTACGATATTTCAAGTGCCGCAAGACAGATATCTGAGATGTCAAATGCATCTGATGCACTTTTTGAATATGACAAAGTGGCAAATTCACAACCACAGCAAAGCACTCCTGAGCCTAAAGAGTTAAAAGATATAAAATCACAGATAAGTAAGCTTGATGATAAGGTAAAATTGATACAAAATATGTTTTGGAGTGAAAAAGCACCAACTATGCAACACTCTATACCATCTGAGTTTGCAGAGATATACAGACTTGCTTCCCAAAGCGGAATGGATACAACACATCTTGATACTATTATGAAAATGACACTTGAGCATATGCCAAACAAGATGAGGGAAAACTCTTTGACAGTAAAGAGATATTTTCAGACCTTACTTAGAAAGATGATACCAATAAGGCTTGAGAGTCATCCAAAAGTTGGAGCAAAAAAAGTGATGATGCTTGTTGGGCCGACAGGTGTGGGCAAAACAACATCCATAGCAAAATTGGCAGCGAGATATTCGTATCTTATGCAAAAAAAATACAAAGTTGGTCTGGTTGTTTTGGATACATATCGTATCGGTGCAGTTGAGCAGTTGATGCAGTATGCTAGGATGATGAAATTGGGTATAGAGACAGTTGTTGATCCGCCTGAGTTCTCAACAGCATTAAATTCTCTCAGGTATTGTGATTATATACTGATAGATACTATGGGTTCAAGCCCCTATGACAAGGGTAAGATACAAAAAATATATGAATGCTTGGAAGCAAATACAACAGAATTCAATATAGATGTTGTACTTGTTATGCCAAGCTCCATAAAGTATGAAGATTTGCAAATAACCTATGATAATTTTTCATCTCTAAACATAGACACTATTATGTTTACAAAACTTGATGAGACCAGAGGGTTTGGTAATATTTTTTCTTTGGCATATGAGGTTAAAAAACCTATAAGTTACTTTTCTGTCGGGCAGGAGGTACCAGAAGATTTGGTGTGTGCGAGTAGTGATTTTTTGGTTGAGTGTTTACTTAATGGCTTTAACAGGAGTAAAGCATGATGGGTAATCAGGCACAAAAACTTGAAGAGCTTGTAGCATCCAATGCTATGCAAAAATCAAAAAAGACAAGGTTTGTTGCTATTACCAGTGGCAAGGGTGGTGTCGGAAAAAGCACAATAAGTTCGAATTTGGCATATGTATTGTCTCAAAATGGTCTGAATGTAGGTATATTTGATGCAGATATAGGGTTGGCAAATCTTGATGTTATGTTTAATGTTAATATCAAAAAAAATATATTGCATGTTTTAAAAGGTGAAGCAAAAGTATCAGATATCCTTATTCCGATTACAAGAAACTTGATTTTGATACCGGGTGAGAGTGGGGATGAGATATTAAAATACTCAGATGAAGCACTTTTTAAGAGGTTTGTGCAGGAGGCACAGGTGCTTGACAAACTTGATGTGATGATAATAGACACAGGGGCAGGTATCGGAAAGCATATTCAGATGTTTTTGGATGCCGCAGATGATGTTATTGTTGTGACTGTACCAGATCCGGCAGCTATTACAGATGCTTATGCTACAATCAAGACCATATCTTCACTCAGAGATGATATTGGGGTGATTATGAATCAGGTCAAAAATGAAAAAGAGGCAACAGCAATTTTTAATAAAATCAATAAGGTCGCAATTGCCAATATAGGTGGTGATTTGCAATTGGAATATATGGGCAAAATACAAAGCAGCCCAAAAGTATCTTCATCAATTAAACAAAGGGAGCTTTTTTGTGTTGCTTATCCGTCGTCACAACCACACAGAGATGTAGTTGCAATATCAAATAAAATTATGAGGAAATTGGAACGAGAAGTGCTAGTTACTCCCAATGAAAGTGGCTTGAGTGGGCTTTTTAGACGTCTTATGGGACATTTTTAAAAAAGAAAGAGTGTTTATATGTTAGGTGAAAATTTTGTATATTTCTTTACTGTTTGGGGTTTTTTTATAGGTATTGTATTTGGTATATTAAAATCTTTTGATGCAGAGGGGCTTTTGGTATATACTTTTTTTATCACTATATTTTTCTATCTTTTTTCCCATATAATTATTGCTTTGTATTACAAAACACTTACGGCAAAAGCATATTTTTTCCCAAAAGAGAGGCATGAAAGGGATTTGGACTTTTTTGTAA
>Ga0256828_1002825_pt1 | contig 10120 bp, 10 predicted proteins | sample CV88metaG_FD_185993 | JGI IMG/M metagenome (GOLD analysis project Ga0256828, IMG submission 185993) | Hydrothermal vent microbial communities from East Pacific Rise, Pacific Ocean - CV88 | ecosystem: Environmental > Aquatic > Marine > Hydrothermal vents | place: Pacific Ocean: East Pacific Rise... | reverse complement strand
GCATCACACTCTTTTTTCATAATCTCAGTATATACTGTACAATTATTCATAGAAAGAATGAGATTCCCATTAGCTGCTTGTTTATTAGTATCATTAGAACCAACAAATATCTCTTTTATACCAAGTTCGGCAATTAGATTTGCACAAGAGGGTGTTTTTCCAAAATGGGAACATGGCTCTAAAGTTGTATAAAGTTGAACATTTTGAAAAATATTATTATGATTACTTAAAAGGTGGGTATGAATATCAACAGAATCTTGAAGTGCCAAGATATAGTCATCTTGTGTAAGCTTATAGTATGCCATCTTTAAAGCATTTACTTCTGCATGAGGCTCCCCTGCTTTGTGATGTGCTTCAACAGCTAAAATTTCACCATTTTGCCCAACAACACAACAGCCAACAGCAGGATTTGGATAAGTTAATCCCTGATACTTCCATGCCTCTTGTAAAGCAAGGGACATATAAAAGTTACTATCTATTACCATTCAAAGTATGTTTTTGCTTTTTTAACATCATAAAAATCAATAGAAAAACTCTCTTCATCATTTTCAAAAAAAAGTTTATCACCTTCTACACTTTTAAGTATAGCTCTTACTTTATTTTTATCTTCCGTTATAAGAGAGATTTTTTCACCTATAGACTTTTTAAAATGATCTAATCTAGTCAATTTTCTTTCAATACCAGGACTTCCAACTTCAAGTCTATACTCTCCAGAAACAGGAGGTGTAACATCCAATAAAGGTGAAAGAAGATGTGTTAATTCTACATAATTTTCTAACGCTACACTTTTGCGTTTATTATCTTCAAAATCGGGAGATATGACACTAATACGAAAAATAGTTTCATCAAATTCATTAACTATAACAGTATCATACAGTTCTAAACCAACAGATTTAACAACTGATTCTATATCATTTTGTAAACTCATTTTTCTTCACCTCTTTCTTGTGCTATCTTTTTAAAAAGTTCTTCTATTGTTTGTGATTTTTTCAGTTGTTCATCAAATTCAAATGTAAGTTTAGGACAGCGATACCACCCCTGATCTTTTAAACAATGATTTTCTACAATAGGTCTTGCTTTGCGTAATTGCTTTAAATAAACTCGTTTATCTTCTTCATTAAACCCTGCTGGATCAATATAAACTTTTGCATCACTACGACCACGAGAACATTTTACTTCAACAATATTCAGTACATGTAAACGAGAATCATTAAGCCCAGAAAGTGCTTCTGGGATAATTTCAGATAGAATCGCTTCTGTTCTTTTCAGCTTTATTTGTGCTTCAGTCATTACTATAAAGAAACTTTTTGCTCAACTTTTTTGAATGTTTCAATAACATCACCAACTTGAACATCTTCATAATTAGAGATGATAACACCACACTCATAACCATTACCAATCTCTTGTACATCATCTTTAAAACGACGAAGAGATACAAGTTCACCTTCAAAGGCGACAACACCTTCACGGATAACACGAACAAGTCCACCACGAATCAGTCTTCCATCTACAACAACACATCCCGCAACCATACCAGCTGGCGATTTGAAAACATCACGAACTTCTGCTTGACCTGTATTTTCTTCTGTAAATTTCGGTGCCATCATACCTGTTAACATCATTGTCATATCATCAAGAAGTTGGTAGATAATTGAGTATGTTCTAATATCTACATTTCTTTGTTTTGCAAGTGCTTTTACCGATCCTGTAGGACGCACATTGAAACCAAGAAGTACACAGTTAGCAGAATTAGAAACAAGTTCTACATCATTTTCAGTAATACCACCAACACCACTAGAGATAATATCGATTTTTACTTCTTCATTTCTTAGTTCACTAAGTGAATTTTTGATAGCTTCTAATGAACCATGAACATCTGTTTTAAGAACAACTTTAAGAGATTTAAGTTTCCCTTCTGCAATCATTGCTGTCATATCTTCAAGAGTAGATTTAGTTGATTTAGAAAGTTCTTTATGTCTCTCATACTCTTTTCTTTTCTGTGCATAATCTCTAGCTTCTTTATCACTCTCCATAGCCATCATAACTTCACCAGAAGCTGGAACTTCGTTAAGTCCAACAACTACAGCAGTATGTGATGGTCCAACTTCTTTAACTTGTTTAGCATTTTCATTCATCAATGCTTTGATACGACCATAAGAGCTACCACAAACAACATTATTTCCAACTTTAAGTGTACCATTTTGGACGATAACTGTAGCAACAGCACCACGACCTTTTTCAAGAGATGCTTCAACAACAGCAGCTTTAGCAGGTGCATTAGGATTTGCTTTAAGCTCAAGAACTTCTGCAGTTAAAAGAATATTTTCAAGTAAATCATCGATACCCATACCAGATTTTGCAGAAACTGGTACAAACTCAACATCCCCACCCCAATCAACTGGAGAAATACCTTGCTCTGCCATTTGACCTTTTACTAAATCAGGATTTGCTGTTTCTTTATCCATTTTATTAAGTGCTACAATGATTGGCTTACCAGATTCTTTTGCTATCTTAATTACTTCAAGTGTTTGAGGTTTTACACCATCATCAGCAGCAACTACAATAATAACAATATCTGTAATATCTGTACCTCTTTGACGCATATGTGAGAATGCAGCGTGACCTGGAGTATCTATAAATGTAATATCTTTTCCATGTTGATTTACAGTATATGCACCAATATGTTGTGTAATACCACCAGCTTCACCATCAACAACTTTTGCTTTACGAATAGCATCAAGAAGTGAAGTTTTACCATGATCAACATGTCCCATTATTGTAATAACAGGTGGTCTTTCAACTGCATCTGGATCTTCTTCAGTTTGTTCTTCAACATAGTTAAATTCATCTTTAGGATCAATAATAGTTACTTCAACACCAAACTCTTCAGATAAAATTTCAATCTCATCATTACCTAAAAAATCATTTTTTGTCATCATCATACCAAGATCAAAAAGAACTTTAATGATATCACTCATAGGGCGTTTTAATTTCTCTGCAAATTCATAAACACGAATATCTTCAGGAATCTCTACATGTGTAACAATTTCATCTACTTGACGCTCTTTTGTGTATTTTTTACGCTTATCACGAGAAACTTTTCTACCACGAGGTGCCTGTTTTTTATTACCATTTCTACCAGCAGGTCTTGGTTGTCTTGGTTTTCTTGGCTCTTCTGCAACAATCTGTGCTCTTTCTGTAGAATTTAAATCCAGAAGAACAACTTGATCATCCATATCCATTGTAACTTCAGTCATACTTCCACCAAAGATATCAAGTTTTTTCCCTTGATCTTTTTTGCTTGTTGGTGACTGTCTTGTATTATTTCGTTTTTTCTGAGCAAGTTCAGCTAAAACTTCTTCGCTCATTTTTCCATAAGATGAAACATTTGTATTTCTCTGTGGAACTGAATAATTTTCTTCTATTTTTGGCTTTTTCTTTTTAACAATTTTTAAACCAGATTTTTTAATAGCAGGACGAATACTTGGCGTAACAACTTTTAAAGTTGTTTTTGGTTTTTTCTTTTCTTTAACAACTTCTGCTTCTTTAGATACTACTTTTTCTACTGAAGTTTCCTCTTTTTTCTCATTAGGAGTTTCTACAACTTCTTCTTTTTTAATCTCTTCTTTAGGTGGAACTATAGATAAATCTTTAGTAGCTTTACTCTCTTCTTTTTTCTCTACAGGAGTCTCTTTAGCTTTTGTTTCAGGAGTAGCACTATTTGTTGAAGCTTTTTGAGAAGCTTTTTTTACTATAGTTGGCTTTGGCTTAACAGGAACTTTTACCTCATCAGCATTCATAATATAGTTGGCAATCTTTTCTGCCTGTTCCATTGTTACTGTACTTTGTGCAGCTTTTGCTTCAATACCTACCTCTTTAGCTTTTGCTAAAACATCTTTAGAAGCAATACCTAGCTCTTTTGCAATTTCGCTAACTCTAACTTTTTCTGTCATCAGTGATGATCTCCTTTAGTTTATTCATAAGTTTATCTTTTTGACCACTTTTACATTGACGCATCAATGTTTTTTGAAGTTTTTTCTCTTCATCGAGACAACTTTGACATAAATAAAAACTTCGCCCTACCTTGTTATATGAAGAGAGTTCCCCATCTTCACATTTGAACCTTTTAAGCTCAAACTGTGGTTGTCGATTTCTACATGAAACACACATTCTCATTGGTTGATGAAATTTTTTTGTCATTATATCCAAATCTTACTTTATTTAATAGGCTTATCGCTCTATTATTAAGCCATCATTGTCAAAATCAAGTATTTTCACACCAAATTCTGGAAATTTTTGCTTAAATTTATTGGCAATCATTGCCGCGTCATCATCGTAAACAAGGGAAAACATCGTACTTCCACTTCCTGAAAGTGTACTCATTAAAGCACCACTTTCATAAGCAACTTTTTGAACAGAAAAAAGTTCTGGTAATGTTTTCATTCTTGCTTTTTGATGAAATCTATCTTGTGCAGCCAATTTTAACATTTCCCAATCTTCATTAAAAAATGCCGAAACTGTTAAAGCACAATGGGAAAGATTATACACAGCATTATCTTTTGAATATGATTTTGGTAATATTGTACGAGATTTTGATGTATTCATCTGTTTATTTGGTATAACAACAACTGCCTTTAAATAATCAGGAAGATGTTTTCGTTGAGAAAATACTTTATTTTTCTCTAATGTAGCAACATTAAAACCACCCATTACCGCAGGAGTAATATTGTCAGGATGGGGTTCATACACTAAAGCATGATTTAAAATTCTTCTTTTAGAAACTCTTATACCAGCTGCTTCATGAGCAGAAGATATAGCAGAAACAATAACAGCAGAAGAACTACCTAACCCTCTTGACATCGGTATTTGATTATAAAAAGTAAACTTAAAATTTTGTTTTTTCTTTGTTAAACGGGAATAGTGTTCATTAAATATAGAGATGAAAAGGTTATTACCTTTAAGTCGAGGATTATTTTCCCCCTCCCCTTTTATACTTACACTAAAAAATTTTGATGGATGAAACTCTACTCGGTTTCTTAAATCGACTGCAAGTCCAAGAGTATCAAATCCTGGCCCTAAGTTTGCAGAAGTAGCAGGTACACTAATTGTCACGCATCTTTCCTATCCTACAGCACCTATTTTATAAAGAGGTGTTGCAATATTTGTAAATTTAGACTCATCTAATCGTTTAGGTAAGGAAAATTTCATCTCCTGCACTATTTCAAATTTTTGAGTCTTTATATCTTCTTGGATTTTAACAAAGTATAGCTTTCCTATCGCTTTTATAGGTCTGTTTTCATTAAAATAAAAAGCATCTGTTGCTAAAAAGGGGATTTTCTTTAATACACTTAAGGATTTTAAAAAGATATAAGCTACTTTTATTGCCATAAAACTTCCAGGGCCATTAGCATATAATAATTTTTCTACATTATATTTTTTTAATATATCTTCAAACAATAAAGGTAAAACTTCTGAACTTTTTTCTTCTGAAGTGATAGCATCAATAAGAAGATTATTATGATATATACCTATATATATAGGAGAACTTAAGGCGAGAACAATTACTGAAACATTTTTTTTAGGCATAAGCTTTTTCTAATTCTTTCGTTTTTGCACCCACAAGTTCAACTACTTCGTAATTTTCTGGGTCTTTTAAAAGTTCTAAAGTCAATTTATGGTTTAAGTCATGACTTCCAGCTAATGCTTCATAATTTCCAACAAAATTCATACCAATAAGACTCATATCACCTATAGCATCAAGTATTTTATGGCGAACAAATTCATCATCATATCGTAATCCCTCAGGATTAAGTACTTTCTTTTCATCAAGAACTATCGCATTTTCTAATGAACCACCTAATGCTAAACCTTTAGAACGCAAATACTGCACTTCATGTAAAAATCCAAAGGTTCTTGCTCGTGCAATCTCTCTTTTATAATTTTCTTTACTAAATTTTAAAACATATGCTTGATTTTTAATGACTGGATGAGGAAATTTTATAGTAAAATCATAATGAAGATCAGGAGAAGGGGAAAGCTTGACATATTTATCACCATCATTCACTTCTACATCTTTTTTAATGACCATCACTTTTTTAGGTACATCAAGTTCTTGAATACCAGCTTCATCTAAAAGCATACAGTAACTTGCACTACTCCCATCCATAACAGGTACTTCATCAGCATCAACAATTACTCGTAAATTATCTATACCATAAGCATAAACTGCAGATAAAAGATGTTCTATAGTAGATATAATAAATCCCTCTTTTCCTATAACTGTCGCCATCTTTGTATCAACAACATTTTGAGGAATGAGTGGTATAGAAACACCAACATCACTACGGTAAAATACTATGCCACTATTGGACTCCAAAGGCTCTAATCTAAGTTTTACAGGAGACCCTTTATGAAGACCTATACCTACAAGCTCTACAGCTTTTTTAATTGTTGTTTGATACATTCACACTACCTTTTATCTATTGTCAATAGTTTTTTTAGCACTTTTAATTATATCACTAATGTTAAGTTTAATCCATCGTCTATCCATCCATTCTTGAGGACGAACTTCTACTCCTTGTACTAAAACACCAAAATGTAAATGATCTCCCATAGCATAACCTGTTTTCCCAGTATTAGCTATTTTTTCCCCTACTGAGACTTCATCCCCTTTAGCAACTTCTATACTTGAACAATGTCCATAAAGTGTATAAAGCCCTAAACCATGAGATATAATTGGCATATTTCCGTAAAGTCCATTAAAATTAGCAAAGACAACTTTACCATCATTTTGTGTTTTGATTGGAGCCATGGCATGACTTGCTAAATCTAGTCCTAAATGGTATGCTTCACTAATGAATTTACCTTTATAATAGTACTTTCTATGATCACCAAAATGAGCAACTACTTTAGCATTTTTTAAAGGATATAATCTGTTGATTTTAAAATCACTTATCATCTCTTCTGGTACAACAGATGTTACCTTATGAATAAGAGCTTCATTTTTAGCACGAACATCTTCGTTAATAATTTTAAACTGTTCTAATCTATCTTCTACACCTTGTGTTTCTTCAAATTCTTCAGCTAAATCATAAATTTTTCCATCTAAAAACCTATCAGAAAGTTTAATATTTGAAAGTTTATATTGTCTATTTTTAAGATAAAGAGGAACATATGCCTTAGCAATATTTCCTGCCGAATCTTCTGCTACAATTGTTGCTTTAAAACCATGACTTGTTACAGGCCATGCCAAAAGTGCTATATAGTAGCCCTCTTCATAGAAAGGTTCTGCTTTAAAATGTTTTTTATTTGAATCTATATATATCTCTTTTATATTTTCATCTTTTACCCTAAAAATAACAAGTGCAGAACCACCTTTAGAAATTTTATACGAGTTATTTACTATACTGACTCGTGGTCTTTTTCTATCTATAATAAGTTTAGAGATATGTAATCCTGTATTACCTTTTAAAAAATTCCATTTACTTATATCTCGTGCTTGAATGATTAGTTGTATATGTTTATCTTTCAATCTAAAGATATCATGAGGTGCTTGAATAGCAACATTAATACTTTTTTGAGGTATAAGGAATTTTTCATCTTTTAAGACTTTATCACCCTCTTTAGTTCTCATAATAACCTGATAAGAAGCTAAACCTGTATCATCTTTTATTTTTAATTTTAATGGTTTTTTTAAATTCCAAAATCCATTTGTTTCTAGTACAATTCTTGGTGTATTTCTTTCAAAGACTGATGAAAAATAAACAAATAATCCAGCTCCTACAATCGCTACAAATACAAATAATCCAACAAATGACGAGTTATCTTTTCTTCTCAATTTATATATCCTTTATAATTTTTATAATTTTATTATTATCATCACTTTTTACAAGTCTGACTTCTTGTACATGTACCAAGCGTAAACACTCTTCCATAGCTATAAAACATTCTTCAAAAGTCGCTCCAGATGATTGAAGATCTTGTGTAGATATAAAAAGTTCAGCTATAGTTGCATTATCTTTTAACAACATAGAACTAAACAATATAGCCTGAATTCTTATATATGACAAAGGAAGTGTAGCGTACATGTAAGTTCTACACGTATCATAATCTGCACCTAATGTAATCAATGCACTAGCTAAAGCAAAAATAGTACCATCAACTTTTTTACTATGAAAAAAATCAAATTCTATAACTAAAGCACTATATAAAGAAGTAGCAATTTTTTGATTGATTTTATAATTATTTTCTTGAAAAAAAGAATAAAGCTCTTTAGATGAAGTATCTACTTTATAAATATAATCACTAGAGACTGCAACCTGTTTTTTAAGTTTATCATACCATGGGATAAAAGAATACTGTTTAGGTAAAGTTTCATTACAAATTAAAGCGACTTTTTTATGTTGCATCAAAACAAAGGAGTATAAAGCACTCCCTAAGGCAAAACTCTTTGCATCTACTATAAGTGTTATATATTTTGCATTTTTCAATTCATTAATAGGTATCATTTATAACTTTTTAATTACAATTATATACTATTTTTTATTCATTTTATAGACATATGCCAATACTTCAGCAACTGCTGCAAATAAACTCTCTGGAATTGGTTTTTCCAACTCAACTTCTGCATATAAACTTCGTGCTAAAGGTGGATTTTGTACAATATGTATATTATTTTCTCTTGCTATCTTTTTTATCTGCATCGCGATATTATCAGTACCCTTAGCAATCACTATAGGAGCGTACGATTTTTCTTGATCATATTTAATAGCAACAGCATAATGTGTCGGATTGGTAACAACAACATCTGCTTGAGGTACTTCAGACATCATTCTTTTACGAGATGCTTCCATCTGAATTTGACGAATTTTAGATTTTATTAATGGGTCTCCTTCCATATTTTTCATCTCATCTTTTATCTCTTGTTTAGACATTTTAAGCCCATCAAAATATTGTTTTCGTACAATAATCAAATCAATCATAGCAAATATAAAAATAATAAGTAGCATAACTAAAGCAATAATAATAATTTTTTCTTTTAGCCAACTCATCTGATCTGACAAACCAAAAAGAGCTACTGTTGGTAATTCTGTAATGAAATAAAAGAAAAAAATAAAACCTACACCTAAAGTTGTAAAAGATTTAAAAGTTATTTTAATACCTTCTATAAGCTTTTTCATAGAAAAAAGATTTTTCATCCCTTTTATAGGATCTACTTTTTTAAAATCTGGCATAATAGATTTTGTAGTAAATAAAAAACCAAACTGAGCTACAGCAGCAATGATACCAGCAATAGCAACAGAAATAGCAAGAGGGAGTACAATTAGTAGAAGTTCTCGTGCTGTTACAACAGCGATATTAATAGCAAAAAGGTTATCAATAGGACTACCTAATAAGGAAAAGTAATATCGTGCAAGTAAAATAGCATGTCTTTCCATAAAAGGAAAAAGCATAAGCATAGCCAAAATGGCTACAAAAAGGGTTATTACCCCTGAAGTATCTTGAGATTTTGGAACATTCCCCTCTTTTCGGGCATCCTCTATCTTCTTGGGGGTGGGTTCTTCTGTTTTTTCAGCATCATCAGCCATCACCCACCCCTTTTACAGATTTATGAAATTTTCATAGAAAAATCTATCCATGATGCTTGATGTATTAAACTTCCACTACTAATGGCATCTACACCTGTTTGCGCGTAGCTCTCTATCGTTTTGAGTGAGATATTACCACTTGCCTCAAGAAGAATGTGAGGGTGGTGAGCATCTCTATAAGCCACTACTTCTCGTACCTCATCAGGAGTCATGTTGTCACACATAACAATATCAGTATCAGCTTCAAAAGCCATTTTTGCGATATCAAGAGTTTCAGCTTCTACCTCTATTTTAGCAGTAAAAGGAATCACCTTTCGTGCTTTTTCTATATAGTTTTTTAAATTATCTATCGTTTTAAGGTGTGTATCTTTTATCATTAAAGAGTCATCAAGCCCCATTCTATGATTTGTTGCGCCACCACAACGCGTTGCATACTTCTCAAATACACGAAGTAAAGGGCGTGTTTTACGAGTATCTAAAAGTTTCACACCATAAGGCTCTATCAACGAAGCATACTTATTTGTAAGTGTCGC
>Ga0256828_1002824_pt1 | contig 10121 bp, 11 predicted proteins | sample CV88metaG_FD_185993 | JGI IMG/M metagenome (GOLD analysis project Ga0256828, IMG submission 185993) | Hydrothermal vent microbial communities from East Pacific Rise, Pacific Ocean - CV88 | ecosystem: Environmental > Aquatic > Marine > Hydrothermal vents | place: Pacific Ocean: East Pacific Rise... | reverse complement strand
ATTGACATTAGTAAATATACCATCCAACATGCCTTGGTAATACTTTATATCTTGTAATAAAGGTTGTAGTTTTTCACTGTCATAGGTAAAGTTTGGGTAGCTATCATACTCCCATATCCACTTTTTTTCATTTAACATTTTTACTCCATGAGTCGATTAAGGTCTCTAATCATATCATAATTTGATGTGATTAAGTAGCTTAATTGTATCATTTTTGGTTTTATACTTGTTAAGTAGGATGATTATGGTTGTTTTTGTACTAGTATACAAGTATAAAAAGTATATTGTTTGTTGGATAAGTTGTGGTATGAGGCAATTAAGTGGGTTAATCACACCGTTTTTTGGTGTGATTATAAAAAAATTATAACCATTTTCCATAGGGTACGGCTTCAGCCTACCGTCAAAAAAGAGTTGGTTATGTTAAGAAAATTTTGATGTTTAATGGGCTTGGTTTAGTCAATGGACTATAAAAGTTACAAACTAAGCTCATCTTCACTAATATCTAACTCTTTACAAACCTCTTGAAAAACTTTTTTAACAAAGTCATAAAACTCTTTGGCATCTTCAAGTGTTGGCTTTCCATGAGGTAGTAGACCCAACTCAGTAGGGTATCTTGACTCTATATAGAGAGAATCTAATAGTCTAATAAGCTCCAAATCATACGCCATTGGAATATCAACCAACTCTACAAGTTTTCGTAGTGAATGTACCTTTGGAATTTTGTTATGACTGTTTTCAATAACTGCTTTTAGAGATTTCTCAATAGATTGTTGAGCATGAAATGCACTAATATGTGTCAAGAAATCATTATCAAGAATTGCCTCGATATTCATTAAATCAGAGAGCGAAGCTTTCAGCCACTCTTTGGCTAATCCTGTTGCCATAAAACCTGACCTCTTTGTATATCATGTTGATAAAAACTGCTATTTAGCTCTTTAAATTTTTGATACATCTGCTTCGTATGGCAAATCAACAGCTGTTTGAGCCATAATATCATCTAGCGTATCAGCTATTTTAAGATAAACTTGACTCTTCTCTCTCCAATTTTTAGGCATAAAATCATCATTGGTTACCACATACAAATCTATATCACTATCTTTGGTAGGTGTTCCATAGGCATAAGAACCAAACAGTATCACTTTGGTAGGATTAAGAGGTTTGAGTCGCTGAACAATCTCCTCTTTTATCTGCTCAATATCTAGCACTAGGAACTCCTTTGTTGATTATTGGTTTTAGTATAGCGAAAAATCTTGAAAAGTTAAGGCTGATGATACTCACTTTCACTCAAAACAGTATCATACAATCCAACCTCATCACCCTCATGCTTATTTATTCCCACATACTCCAAACTTGCATCCTCATAGCGTTTAAACTTATAGACAGCATCATTCATCAAGGCACTATTAAAAAGATTAAGACTAACCAAAAGTTCAAAATCTTTTACTGTTAGTCCTGTTACTTTTTGAAAAAGAGCAGGTTCAAGCTGAGTAATAACATCTTTAAGACTCTTTTCTCGATAATCAGTTAAATACATAAATACTGGTATGCGTGTAGCAAACTTTATGAGCTTCTCTTGGATTTGTTTTCTTAAGCTCTTATACTCTTTTTCCTCTTTTGTAAGTTCTCTTTTCTCTTTAGGAGTTAGCTCTTTATCATTTGCCTCTTTTTTGGCTTTTTTAACCGATTCAGATTTATTGATAATGGTCTCTATATCTTGATTAAGTGACCTAAAACCTTCTATACTCATAAGAGCATTCATCGCTTCTTCATTTTCCATTAGGCGTTTGAGTGTGTTGTTGTCTACATTAACAAGTAATGCACTTTCCCATCTTCTCGCTAGTAGCGTGGCTGTTGTTCCACTCATCGCCATATCTAAAACACCTGCTGCATCTATCTGTTTCATAGAGCTTCCATCATAGGCAAGTATTGGCAAGAAGTGGATGAACTCTGCTACCTTTTTTTCGGGGTCTGGCTCATCAAGATTGAGCCGTGAACTATATTCGGCAATTTGGCTCAATGCTCTGTTAGGTGCAAAATCAAAAACATAACACTCCTCTTTGACTATCTCAACACTGTTGGGTGAATGTTCATCAGGATTTTTGAGTGTCCAAGGGGTTTGCACTCGAAAAGCTGCTTGAAAATAGGTCTCAGGACTTGTAAGATTTCTAAGCATAAAGATACCACTCCAAGGCTTGACTGAAACTCCTGTAGTCAGTTTCCCACATGAGAGGGTAATGGTTTTACTTTTCAGAGGATTTCTCATCGCTTCATTAACAGGTTCAAGGGCTTTTACCCCTATTCCTGCTTTTGAACCTGCTGCAACGACTATATGATAATCATGATAAAAGATATTTTGCTTTTGCATCATCAAGTTTTTCATAGCATCACAAGAGGCTACCGTAGGTAAGAACCAAAAAGTATGCGTCAAAAGACTCAATAAATTGGCATCTGAAAATGGCATAGGTGGTTTTTTAGCTCCAAGTTTAAGGTTGTCTACACTTGTCTCCATATAATGACCTCTTATCAAATCAAGCCATTTTTGTACATAGTCCAAATAAACAAACTCTGCTTCATCATCCTCACCTTTGGCAGAGAAAAAGGTATTTAAATCAAACTCATTAAACTCTCCACCCATCGCTATCTCTTTGATAGAGTCTGGCATCTGATAGGTCAACATTACCATTCTAGGTAATGAGGCATAAGGGTTATCTGCTCCTCTCCACTCCTCTTTGGCTCTCTGTTCATCGGAGTATGTCCAGTTAAATATCTGTTCTTCTATAAACTCACCTGTGCTAATGGCTCGAAAAGGTGTACCCGATAAATAGAGATAATGCTCTGTAGTTATGGGCATGGTCTCTTCATCAAAATACTCTATTCCCTCACCTTGGGCAACTTTTTGTTCTCTTTTATCTTCTGATTCAAACAGCTCTTTGGCACTCTCTCGCCATGCTCCATAGTGATACTCATCGAATACGACACAATCCCAGTTTATCTCATGCACCCACTCATTTTTGCTCTTGATGCCTCCTGCACTATTTTTACCAAGATAGTCTTGGAATGAGCCAAAACAGACAAAAGGTCGACTACTATCTACCTCTTCTATGCTCAACCCATCACGAGATACAAACTGCCACCCCTCAAAGTCCACATGAGTTGCCAAATCCTCTGCCCAAGCACTCACTACTGCTGGCTTAAATGTCAACACCAAAATCTTGCTCCACCCCATCGCTTTGGCTAGCTGATAGGTGGCAAAGGTCTTACCAAAACGCATTTTGGCATTCCATAGAAAATGAGGGGTATTGCTAGGGTCTTCTGCTTTGTTGCTAGTAAAATAGGCGATACTTTTATCAACTGCCTCTTGTTGTTCAGGACGCATTCCAAAGGTGAGTGTTCGATTTTCTACATTCTCTTCACCACTCTGTATCGCAACTATTGAGCTTTTGACATCATCTAATGAACATCGAAACCACTCTCCATCTGTATTTTCAAATCCTCTATCTTTTAAATGTCGATGTATATCGTGGTCACTAAAGCTACTACCATCTTCTCGCATGGCTGAAGCTTCAAGCAAAATTCTATACTCAACACCTGCTGTACCTAACTGCTCTTTGATACGGGTTTTTACATCTCTGTTTGTAAAGCCAATTTTCAGCAACCCCTCTCTATCGGTTGCGTTGGGGAGTTCATAAACATAGATAGTAGGATTTAGCTCTGGTCGTGGTGGGAAAAAACTTTGAGCCATCTTACAACTCCATTGGTCGTATCATCGACTCAATAAAGGCTATCTCCTCTTCATCTAAACCATACTTGGCATAGAGTTTTTCATCTGTCCACTCTTGAGTGAAATCTTGGATAGGAACGAATGAATAAACAGATTTTGGAGCCATCATTGTATTCTTTTGTAAAGTTACTAAAAAATGAAAGAACTTCGTTTTTACATAAGTCATGAAATTTTCAGCTTCTTGTAGAGAACCAAAAGGTCTAAAAACAATATATGTTTCAGTACAACAAGAATTTGGTTCAGAATATATTGGCTTTATTAAATCTACATGACTATCTCCTGAACCTATTGCTCTAGGTATAATAACCTTATGTTCTAAAATCCAATCATGATTTTTTTCAACTATATTTTTTTCAATATAACCAATCTGTTTATTAGCAAAAATTTTTATACTTTTATCAAATTCTTTCTTTTGACCTTGAAAAAATGTTCTAAGTCCAAAAGGTTTTTGAGAACTTGCAATCTTATCAACAGTTCGTTCTTTAAAAGACTGAACTTTTCTTAAAATAGGTATAGCTTTGTTATAACGAATAAAAATATCTAATCCATTTTCACTTAAAGGTCTCTCCATTTCTGAAACTATCATATCCTTTTCATGAGTGCAAACCTTACACAATCCATCATTGTCTCTATCCCATAAGAAGTAACAAACACCACCCTTTATTTCAACACCTGGAAAACAATCTGAGGCATTAATAAAATCATGTAAAACTCGAATATGTTTATCTTTTAACATCTCATCTCGAAAGGAATCTAACCCTTTCCCACCTGCAAACCATCGACTAGGAATAATCATTGTCAAATAGCGTGGATTTAATTTTTTAGCTTGTTGAACAAATTTATGGTAAAGAGGCATAGCACTAGCCTGAGCTCCACCATCACTTAATTGATAAGGAGGATTCCCCACAATCACATCAAATTTCATATTAAATATCTCCTCTGGATTCTCTGTGTGTATAAACTCATAAGCATGAGTCTCTAAAATATCTTCTCTGTCATAAACCTCTTGACTCGCCCCACAATAGATACATTTTCCATTTTTCCATGTATGCTCTATACGATTAAAAAATATATTGCCCTGTTCTGTGGTAAAAGTTTCACAAATGGAGTAAACTCCATCTGCTTTTTTAGCACAGTAGACACTACGACGAGCCAACAACCCTGTAAGTTCAGTAATGGCAACACCATAGATTTGATGGGTAAAAATATGATTAATTCGCTCTTGTTGGTCAGGTATTTTCTCTTCTAGTCCACCCATAAGCCGTTGAGCTATCTCACGCAAAAATACACCCGACTTGGTAAAAGGGTCAAGAAAAGTAACCGTCTCATCAGACCATAATTCAGAGGGAAGTAAATCAAGCATATCATTTACAAGTGTTGGAGGGGTAAAAACCTCATCATTGCTTAGGTTGGCTAGACAGGTGAGTACATCAGGGTTATAGTTGATATTAAGCATCTTGAGCCAACTTCAAATAACTTGTTAGAGGGTAATCCTCTTTAACAGATTTAGGAATGAATGCCTCTTCTCCCAAATCTGAAAAAAGCCCTGCATTGGCTTGGAAGTCTGCCTCACGCAGTAGATGGTCGAACTGATAATCTCTTCTTTTAACACGCAGAGCATCGACAAATGACCACTCTGCAAAAACAATAGGTTCATTTGAGCCATCAACCCTCATAAAAGTAAGTGCATCACCTTGGATAATATTTTGCTTTAAAATATGAGCCACACTATCAAGATAAAAAGATTTACATTTAGTTTTAAAAACTTGTTTGTATTCACGCTCTAACAAAGAGTGAAGTCTATGCTGACACTCTTGTACATTATCTTTGAGTAAATCAATACCATAAATACTAGTACCACTCCCACAAAGTAACCCAAAAGTCTATTCAACCAAAGGTTTAGCCCGATAAGTCCAAGTAAAAGGCTTGGCAAGGGTTTCATTAAAGTAGTCAATAAAACGAAGAATTTTTTCTTTTAAATCCTCTTTAGAACTAAAAATCCCTCTCTTAATCACTTTTTTCATTAATATCCCGAACCAAATTTCAATCTGATTTAACCAAGAGCAATGTTTTGGGGTATAGTGAAATAGAATATTATGCTTAGGATTCATTAAATATGCTTCTCGTGTTTTCATGGATTTAAGGATTCCCTCTTTGCCCTTAAGACCTAAATCTTGGGTATCTCCGATAAGTTTAGCTACCAATCGTACTAAAGTTTCTGATTTATGGGTATTGAGTTGGTCTAATACAAAATGATATTTCTTGTAATTGGGATTATCATCAATGGTTTGTCTGATGAATGAAGTAAAGTCCTCTTCTTTTCGTGTATCTCCACAGATACCATAAACTTGACCTGTTCTAATATTAAACCCTGCAATAAGCGTTTGTGTTCCATGTCGTTTATATTCAAACTCAATCGCTATTGGTTTCCCTTGTGACATGGGTAACGCTTCTGCAATCTGTTCTAGGGCTTGAACTCCTGTCATCTCATCGGTACTAATAACCAGCTCATCCTCTTTTTTACTTATCTCATGATACACTTCACATATATCATCTATCCTCTCCTCTTTTTTCTCATCAGGCTTGGCATTTAACCAATAGATACTTTTGTGGGGTTGGAGTTTAGCTTTTTTAGAAAGTTGCCAACATGGGTTGTAGATATAGTCTCTACTATCCCTTGTTTTATTATCTCTGCTGTTAAGGTTGAGTGACTCCAATTTGTTATGGGTATACCATGATTCTCTGGTTTCTCACATGCCAATGCCATTATTTTGCACCATTGCTCTGCTGTTATACTTGGCTTTCTTCCTGAACGGGGCTTATCTTTTAAGCGTTCTTCCACTTTCTCTATATGAGACTCTTCTAACCATCGTTTTGCCCATTTGGTTATCTCTTCATTTCTAATTCCCACCATCCGTGCTATTTCTAAATTGGTAATCTTCTGTCCATCTGCTAACAATATTATTCTTGCTCTTTTGGCTATATTTTGACGGATACTCTGTTTTCTTACGACTCTTTCTAAATCTGACTTTTCTTTTTTTGTTAGGTTGATTTTATATTTCATTTTTTTGAGCTATTATACCATTTTTGGGATTACTTTATGGGAGTGGTACTAGAAACAGCTAAAAGAGCATAACGCTCATATTCGCTTTTACTTTTTCTATAATTTGCTTTGACTACTGACAACTTACGACTTAATATCTCTAATAAAAAATTACCTGTCCCACAAGCAGGTTCTAAAAAACGAGACTCTATCCGTTCTGTCTCATGTTTCACTAAATCAAGCATTGCATTAACTTCACGCTCTGCTGTAAAAACCTCCCCATGGTCGGCTACTCTCTCTTTTGATTTAACCTGTTCTTTTGTAATAGTCATTGAGTCATATTTCCCTAATATTTACTTTTATTAGGAATATATTACCTCTATTGTATTTAAAAAGGGGTTATTGACCCTGTTTTTACTTAATTAACGGTGGGATTTCCCTTGTTGTTTACATATCAAAGATTTTGTAACTTTTCTTTACAAGAAAGGTTTAAATATGACGCAAAGAGATAAGGCTATTCATTTAGATATTGATGTTAAAACTTTAAGAACTTGGAAAAAAACAAGACCAAACCTCTACAAAATAATCATGCTAGGCTTCGCCTTTGAAGAGGCTGTTAAAAAGTCTAAAGAGAATTATGAGGCGTTGGAGAAGTTGGAGAGGGATGTGGTGGATTTGTAGGGGGCGATTTTTTATGGACTTTATGCTATAATGAACCTACGGAACATGAGAGGATGACACGTTGGAATCGAGAGGCTTTGACTTCGTTATCGTGGGTTCGATTCCCACCTTGGTTTTGTGTAGTAATGAAAAGATTTAACCATATACTAAATCATTTCTCATGACTTTCAATACCTCTAACAGTTCAGCAATATGGTATTGACAGATACCAAATATCATATCAGCATCAAGGTCAAAGTAGTGATGAGAGATAAAATCACGAATTCCTTTAACTTTTTTCCACTCTATTTGAGGATACTTTTCTAAAAGTTCTCTATTGGTTATGTGGTCTATCTTTTTTAAGCTCTCTCCCACAGCAATAAGCTTCATGCAGATACCATCTAACTTCTCTTGTCCCTCTTTTGAGTCCATAAAATCATCTTGGCTCTTAGCAAAAGTACATCGCTCTTCTACTATCTCTATGGCTTCAATAATCTGATTTAAAATATCAACAACCAAACTTTTATCGTACATAGATACCCTCGTTTATAATTCTTTTTCGTAATGATTCATTCATTCTATCTCGCAAACGGATAACATCGACTTTACGGTTAAAATATTTTTCGAGTTCTTCTTTAAAATCATAGAGTTTAAAGTAGTCACTAAGGGGGGTCTCTATGGCAATATCTACATCACTATCTTGACGGTTCTCCCCCCTTGCATAGGAGCCAAAAAGTGCAATATTTGAGATTTGATACTTGTTTAAAAAGTTTTCTCTATTTTTGTGTAAGAAATCTATGATGGTCTCTTTTGTCATAATGGCTCCTTTTTATCCTGAAATTATTATAACAAGTTTTTGGTCTATCTCTCTTAGACTAACTCTAAAGAGAATGATAGGAGTTGGAGAAGTTAAGGTGGATTTGTAGGTGTGACATGGTCACACCTACCCCAAAAACCCCAAAGGCAAAGCCACACACTTTTCATTGATATGTAAAATATTTTCACCCATATAAAAGATAATTCCAAAAACATCTTTAGAGGATTTTTTCTGATAATCCATAATGTGCCTAAAATCATCTTTACCTACTTTAGAAGAGGATTTGACCTCTACAGCTATGATTTTATCATTACGTTGGAGTATAAAATCTATCTCTTTTTTGTCACTGGTAAGATAGTGATATATCTTTGTATCCTCCATCGTAAAAGCGAGATGTTTAGAGAGTTCATTAAAAACAAAGGTCTCTACCAACGCCCCTTTGTAAGCTGAAGACTCAAACTGTTCGAGGGTATAAACGCCTAAAAAATAGCTCATCAAACCTGTGTCATTGAGAAAAGTTTTAGAAGATTTAACAAACTGTTTTCCTATGTTGTCAAAGAATGGTCGCAGTAGTTGTAGCTGAAAAGTCTGTTGCAAAATGACCAAATAGTTCTCAACCGTCTCTACCCGTATGCCAACCTCTTTGGCTATTTTAGATTTGTTGAGCAAGGTGGTACTACGAGGAGCTAAGATATTGACGAACCTATAAAAGCTATCTATATCACGAAACTCTCCTAAATCTCGTGCATCTCTTTCTATGTACGTACTCACATAAGAGCTAAACCAAAGCTTCTTTTCTAACGGTATTGATAGATTCTGCACATCAGGATAACCCCCTTTTAGTATCTCCTCTACCATCTGATTGGTCTGCCTTTTTTCAAAGGTAAAATCATGAGAAAAAAGCTTATCTATAATATTTTCATGAGCTTTATTGGCTTTCTCTTTTAGGCTAAAAGTGTAGAGGTCTATCTCTATGATTCGTCCTGCTAGGGTATCTTGGGTTGCTTTCATATCTAAAATATTGGCACTACCTGTTATGAGAAAATCTCCATTGTTTCGATGTTTGTCGATGTAAATTTTCAAAGACTCCAAAAGCTCTGGTACTTTTTGAATCTCATCTATGGTCACAGGTTTCGCTAGGGTCTCAACGAAACGATTGGGGTCATCTTTGGCATTGATTCGAGTCGAGACATCATCAAGGACAATATAGTTTTGATTTTTTTGCATGGCAAGGGTTGATTTGCCTACTTGTCTCGCCCCTTTGAGCAGTACAATGGGTGAGATTTTTAGAGCTGTGTCAAGAATAGGTGTGATACTTCGCTCAAACATAATGGTTACCTTTTTTAAATATTTTATAAATTATACTATTATAATAGTTAAATTTATACTATATTAATAGGTTTTTTATAAAAAATAGTGATTTCTAGCCCCAGTCTACCATTATGCTATAATTCCCCCAAAAAAATCAGGATAGAATCATGCAACTCTTCACCATATTTGGTAACCCCGTCTCACACTCCAAATCTCCACTCATGCACAACCTCTCATTCAAAGCACTTCACTATAAAGGGTGCTATACCCGATACCGATTGGAGGATGGGTCACAACTAAGAGATACGTTTTTTGAACTAGGAATCAAAGGAGCCAACATTACGGTTCCCCATAAAGAGCATGCCTTTGAGGCGTGTGATGAGCTTGATCCTTTTGCCCAGAAGGTTGGAGCGGTGAATACCATTGTCAAACGAGGAGAGAGACTCTATGGGTACAATACCGATGCCCCAGGGTTTCTCAGAGCCATTGAGGAGTTTGAGGGGATTAAA
>Ga0256828_1002823_pt1 | contig 10127 bp, 10 predicted proteins | sample CV88metaG_FD_185993 | JGI IMG/M metagenome (GOLD analysis project Ga0256828, IMG submission 185993) | Hydrothermal vent microbial communities from East Pacific Rise, Pacific Ocean - CV88 | ecosystem: Environmental > Aquatic > Marine > Hydrothermal vents | place: Pacific Ocean: East Pacific Rise... | reverse complement strand
GCGGCAGGTGGGTGTTGATGACACCGTTAAGATAGGCACGGGTGATGGCACCTAAGAAACCACCCATACCGATGGCTAAGAGGGTGTAGGGACTCATCTACTTCTTGTCCAGTTTGGCGACATACTTGTCATAGGTCGCCTGCATGGTGATCTGGAGGTCATTGAGCCACTCTTTGTTCTCTTTAGAGGCGACAAAAGAGTCAAGGTAGACTACCGTGATCGTACCGGTCTGACCGCGTTTGTTCTTAAGGTCAAAGTAGCGTGAGGTGTTGATGAGGACGACAGGCTGGACACGCAACTCGTACTTGTCTGCGACCATCTTGGCGCCGGGTTTGAACTTGAGCATCTTGGGACCGCTTGAACGTGTCCCCTCGGGGAACATCACGACGCAGCGTCCCTGATCAAGACGTTTCTTGGTCTCTTTGACCAGTGAGACCAGAGCCGCTTTTGAACCGCGGTCGACAGGGATGTCATCAGAAAGGCGGATCGCCAGTCCAAAGAAAGGGACGCTGAAGAGCTCTTTTTTAGCGACCCAGACAAGGTCACGTTTCGTCGTACACTCTAAGGCCGAGATATCGATGTCACTTTGGTGGTTGGCGATGAGCATCTGTGTTTCAGGATCGATCTTGCCGATGGTCTTGACGGGGTTGAACATAAACGTGTGGATAAAACATGAGGCGATCTTTGAGCCGTAAGGCTTGGGTACCAGTTTCCACACGAGGATCTTGATAGCAAGACCTGTGAAGATGATAAAGATACTGTAGAGCCAGTTAATGCGTGCAAATATCGTCTTCATCGACCCATCCTATCTTTTTGTTGTGTGTGATCTGTCTGTAGCCGTCGGTACTGTGCTTGACCTCAAAAGTACCCTGGGTACTGATGACATCAAAGACCGTGGCATTCTCAATAGGCAGGAGGTAGAGCGGGGTGTCAGCGTTGACACAGATCTCTTCTGCCGGGGTCGCCTGCAGTGCGATGTAACCGGCAGGGATGATGATAAAGAACGCGATCCACCATCTGCGGTAGACCAGCAGCAAGATGATCGCGATGACGATCACTGCGGCCGCAAGTGCTATCTTGATAAGATAGTTCTTGTTCTCGGTCGGCTTGAGGTCACTCTGTGTCGAGACAGAGTCATCGATCACCTCGATAGGGATCGTGATCTTGACATAACGCTCTTTAGGAAGGTTGAAGTAGGTAAAGACAAGGGCGTCATACTTCTTCGGTATGACTGCATAGTAGGTCATGCTGGAGTTGTCAATACCGTTCTTGGTACGTTCGAAACCCTGCTCGTTAGCGACGTCCAGTCTAAACTTCGTGATGTCACAGTGTGTCGCCTCAGCCTCAAAAGTGAGGATGTTGTGTTTGTTGTCATACTTCTTGGCATCGACACTGGTCACTTTAAAGCTGTCTGCCAGGATACCTGAGAACTTCTTGTCAGGGTTGAGCGTGACACCCTCGATCTTCTCACCCTTAAGAGAGCTCTTGTGCTCTCCGATAGAGGCCGTCACCGTTGGCAACAGGATGTCGTTGGATGTGGCCATGAAGTAGAAGGTGTCCAGGACATAAGAGCCCTTGTCCTTACGATATGGTGCAGCATTTTGAACACGGGCACCATGACCGCCTTTAAAAGTGTATTTGAGCTTGTTGTGTTTACGGATGGTAGAGAGGGTCTTGTAAGTGACAGAGAAATACTCGCCGTTGAAGACCCGTTCCGGGAAAGCGTCGTCCCCAGCGTAGGAGAGGTAGATCACTTTTTGTTCAGCCTGAAGTGCTGATGGTAAGATACAAGCAGCTAAAAAGAGGCCGAGAACAAGGAGTAATCGTCTCAAAATCAGATCAGTCCCTCAAGCATCTTTATGCCGTCAGCAGAACCAAGGACCTCTTCCATCGCACGTTCAGGGTGCGGCATGAGACCAAAGACGTTCTTCTCTTTGTTACAGATACCTGCGATACTGTCGACCGAACCGTTAGGGTTTAGGATCTCACCATTCTCGTCACAGTAGTGAAGCAGGACCTGGTCGTTGTCATAAAGCTCTTGAAGGCCATCAGCATCGATGTAGTAGTTACCGTCATGGTGTGCGATAGGGATGTTGACCACATCTGCGTTCTCGAACTTCTCCAAGAAGGCGTTGTCATTGTTCGCGACCTTTAGATGATGATGCTTGGAGATAAAGTGAAGATGCTCATTACGCTTCAGTGCACCTGGCAGCATATGGGTCTCTGTCAGGACCTGGAAACCGTTACAGATACCAAGCACTTTCTTTCCGGACTCAGCATGTGCTTTGACCGCTTTCATGATAGGAGACTTGGATGCGATCGCACCTGAGCGCAGGTAGTCACCATAAGAGAACCCACCGGCGATGACGATCAGGTCAAGGTCGTCAGCGACTGTCGTCTCCTGGTGCCAGAGAATCGAGGTCTCAGCACCCAGTTTCTCAAAAGCATACTGCGTGTCATACTCACAGTTGGTACCCGGAAATTGTACGATACCTACTTTCATTATCTTGTCTCCTTTTTGAATGCATCCAAAAATGACTCTTTGGCAGAGTGCCCTCGCAACTTGTTGCTCTTTGGAACAGAGTGTAGTGTACTATTTTTCATTACTTGATGATCTCGATCTCGTAATCTTCGATCACAGTATTTGCAAGAAGTTCTTCACACATGTTGGTCACCTCTTCGCGGGCCTTTGCCTCATCTGTCTGAGAGAGTTTCATCACGACCTGACGTCCGACACGGACATCTTCGACATTGTCAAAATGAAGAGAGTCAAGTGCGTGGTGAACCGCCTTGCCCTGAGAGTCTAATACACCGTTTTTGAGTGAGATATTGATAATTGCAGTCATTGTTTTCCTTATTTTTTTAAAATTCTGTTGAGTACTTCTTCGTACGCGAGCGTGAGTCCACCAAGTCCTTGACGAAAACGGTCTTTGTCCATCTTCTCACCGGTCTTGGCATCCCAGAAACGACAGTTGTCCGGAGAGATCTCGTCGACAAGGATGATGTTACCGTCTTTGTCCTTACCGAACTCAAGTTTGAAGTCGACCAGGTTGAGTCCCTTCTTCTCGAAGTAAGGCTTTAAGATGTCGTTGATCTGGCGTGCCATACGACGCAGCTTGTCGAGTTCATCCTGAAAGTCGACAAGACCGAGGATCAGCGCATGCTGGTCATTGAGCTTAGGATCACCGAGGTCATCGTTCTTGTAGTCGAACTCGACAAGTGTGAAGGGAAGGACGGTACCGTCTTCGATACCGAGGTTGCGGGTAAGACTTCCGGTCGCGATATTACGGACGATCACCTCGATGAGGATCACATCGACACGTTTGTGCAGCATGTGGTTGTCGTCTATCATCTCGATGAAGTGTGTCGGGATACCTTCTGCCTCCAAGACCTTGAAGAGTTCTGTAGAGATCTTGTTGTTAAGGACACCCTTACCGGCTTCGCTCGATCTCTTCTCACCGTTGAATGCGGTAAGATCGTCTTTGAACTCTGAGATGAGGACTTCCGGATCATCAGTCTTAAAAAGTCTTTTTGCCTTACCTTCGTAAAGCAACTCTCGTTTCTCCATTATGCTTATCCTTTGACTATGATAAGGGCTTTCATGATGTCAGTTCCCTCTTTGAGTTGTATGTCTTCTGTGAGTTGCTTCTCTGTGATGATGGTCTTGTCGTCTTCATCTTCTTCGACATCTTCTTTCTTCTTACCGTCGACTTTCTCGAGTTCGCTCTCAAGGTGCTTCTTAAGGTCAGCCTCTTTAAGGGCGAACTTGTTCTCGACAGTGTCAACACTTCCTGCAAGTACTTTGATGTCCGGTGTGACACCGACAGCCTGGATCGTACGTCCGCTTGGAAGGTAGTATCGGGCGACTGTCAGTTTGATCGCATCGGTCTGTGTGATCGGCAGGATCACCTGTACAGAACCTTTACCAAAGGTCTTGGTACCTACGATGACCGCACGTTTGTGGTCTTGCAGGGCACCGCTGACGATCTCTGAAGCAGAAGCACTTCCTCCGTTGACGAGGACGACTAAAGGTGCTTTGCTCAGTGTGTTCTGCGGATGGGCACTGTAGGTCTCGTTCTCACGTGTGTCACGTCCCTTTTGAGAGACGATCTGACCTTCGTCTACAAAGATGTCGACCAGACCGACAGCCTGGTCCAAAAGGCCGCCAGGGTTGTTACGAAGGTCTAAGATGATCCCTTTGGCATGGGCTTCGTTCTTCTTGAGTGCTTTGGTCACACCTTCGACGACCTTTTTGTCAAAGCTTGTCACACGGATGTAGAGGATGTTGTCACCGATGGTCTTTGCATAGACAGACTCGATCTTGATAATGTCACGGATGATATGGATGTCAAGCGGTTTGGGTTCACCTGTACGTACGATCGTGATATCGATAGGGTCCCCTTTTTTACCACGCATGATACTGACAGCTTCATCAAGGCTCATACCAAGTGTCGACTTGTCATTGATCTTCAAGATGATATCGCCTGACTTGAGACCTGCTTTGTCTGCAGGAGTCCCCTCCAAGGGAGCGATGACGGTGAGGGCACCGTCTTTCATCCCGACAGTGATACCAAGACCACCGAACTCACCGTTGGTCTGTACCTTAAGGCTCTCAAAGCTCTTGGAGTCAAGATAGTTGGAGTGGGCATCGAGGTTGGTCATCATCCCTTTGAGGGCTTTGTCCATCAACTCTTCGATCGTAAGGTCGTCCACGTTGTAACGCTCTACGATGCTGAGTACTTTGGTGAACTTGGCCAGGGCCTGAAGACGTGACGCCTCGGTAGAAGGCTTGTCAGCAGTGGTAGCTGCAGTCGTCTCTTTGGCAAAAAGTGTGGCATTGAAGGTGAGACTGACGGCGAAGAGCGCACTCAACGCACCCAGAAACATAAATTTTTTGTTTTTCATTGATAACCATTTAGTTCTTGATTTTAAAGGTGATATTATAGTTAAATGTTGGTTAATTGTCTATCAGAGCTATCAGCAGTTCCTTTCATCGATCTCATATCTTCAGTTGGTGCTTCCTGTACATGAAGCAGTGGTGTCGGCTGTTGATGATGGAAAGAACGGTATGTGACGAGATGCGTATGGCGTAAAAACGACCTTTGGGTCTAGAACTGTTAATAGAGGTTTAACCGTACAACGGTAAGATATGGTATGAATAATAAGCTGTTTACCCCACAACTCTTACGCTTTGACGAGTTCAAAGACCTGGAGATCATCAATGCTGTCAGTCAAGGGTGGGAGATCCGCTGGAAATACCTGAAAAAGGGTGGTGCAGAAGCCAAGTTCTGGGTCTTTACGACACCAAGGATGCAGTTCTCCTGGGTAGGGTATGACAACGGAATCATGATAGAGAGCAGTCCCCCTCTTGGGAGTGTTCAAGTCTCTTTTGTACGTACCCAAGGGGTCTGTAACTCGCACTACAAGAGAGTCGAGAAGTATGAACTGATCATTGTGAAAGGGGGCGAAGAGGCCAACTACCTTGCCAGTGATATGAACGAGATCTTCAGTCTGGTCCTTGAACAGCGTTTTTTTGAAGAGACCTTTTACCAATATTTTGAAAAGCATCTTGAAGAGATGCGTACTGATTACAGACTGGCGATGTCTGACGATGGGATAGACGGTTTTATACTGCAGATGGAAAACTGGCTGTGCTATTTTCAAGATGAAGGTAAGCCGCAACTGACGATGGAGATGTTCTTCGCTATAGAAGAGGGAATCGTGGCAGACCTTTTTGCCATGATCCATGTCAAAGGCGAGAAGAAGGTCAAGCAGCAGTGTGACACAGTCCGAGCACGAAAGATCCTTGAGTCAAACCTGGAGAACATCTATACGATAAATGACCTTGTCAAAGAGCTTGATGTCAGTGCCAGGACCCTGCAGCACAGCTTTAAGACGACCCTGGGCGTCTCTGCGAAACACTACCTTCAAAGCCTGCGTCTTAATGCGATACGCCATGAACTGCTCTATACGACCTCCCGGCATACGGTCATCTCGGATATCGCGTCACAGTATGGTTATTTCTATCACAGTCATCTGACACAAGAGTATAAGCAGCTCTTTGGTGAGACCCCTTCTGCCACACTTTCCAGACGTATGAACGCGCTTTTATAACACCATTTTATAGCAACATCTTCATCTTGCGCATTTCTTATAACGATTGTCTTTATATTTGAAATACCATACTTAAAACGAGGTACTTGTATCTTGAGACAAGGTATGGAAAATGGCAAATAAATATCTCATAGTCGGTGGTGTCGCAGGCGGTGCTTCTGTCGCAGCCAAACTCAGAAGACTCAGTGAAGAGGACCAGATCGTGATGTTCGAGAAGGGACCTCATGTCTCTTTTTCGAACTGCTGTCTGCCCTACTATCTGAGCGGCACCATAGAGAAGGCAGAGGACCTTGTCCTGATGACCCCTGACAAGTTCGACAACCAGTACAACATCGATGCCCGTGTCAACAATGAGGTCATCGCTATCGATCGCGAGAGAAAAGAGGTCGAGGTCAAGGACCTGGTTACGGGCAAGAGCTACCGAGAGTCTTACGACAAGCTCATCCTCTCTCCCGGAGCACAACCTGTTCGACCTGACCTGCCAGGTATCGAGAAGGTCAATACCTTCACCATCCGCAATGTCGTCGATATTGACAGACTTCAACAGGCTATCGAGCGTATCAGACCAAGACATATTACTGTCGTGGGCGCGGGGTTCATCGGGATCGAGACAGTAGAGAACCTTGTCGAAGCGGGACACAGTGTGACACTGGTACAGTCTCCGGATCAGGTACTCAAACAGTTTGACCATGATCTTGCGCAGATCATGCATAAAGAACTTATCGACCACGGTGTGGAACTGATACTCAGTGACAGGGTCGAAGCTTTTGAGAAAGATGAGGTGCTTTTAAAGTCTGGAAGGCGTTTAAGGTCTGAGGTCATCGTCTTTGGTATTGGGGTGACTCCAGACAGTGTCCTGGCAAAAGATGCAGGGCTGAGGCTCGGCAGACGTGACACGATATGGGTTGATCACAACTACATGACCAGCGACCCTGACATCTATGCAGTGGGTGATGCCATACAGGTCTATAATCCGCTTTCGCGCAGCTATGACATGTTGGCACTGGCCGGTCCGGCGCTTAAGCAGGCACGTGCTGTGGCCATGCACATCCACAACATACCGGTCGTCTACCCGGGGTATATCGGGGCTTCGGTCGTCAAATGTTTTGGCTATAACGGTGCCACGGTCGGGCTTAACGAACGTACTCTTAAGAGCATGGGGATCGAATATGACTACGCTTTTGTCGTTCCCAAAGACAAAGTAGGTCTGATGCCGGACTCTGAGGAGCTGCATCTTAAACTGCTCTTTGAGAGACCGACCGGACGCATCATCGGGGCACAGGCTATAGGACGGGGAAATGTCGACAAGCGTATCGATGTCATCTCTACGGTCATCCGTGCCAAAGGGACCATCGACCATCTCACCGACCTGGAGCTCTGCTATGCCCCACCGTTCGGTTCGGCGAGAGATGTGGTCAACATGGCAGGGTTCGTGGCCTCGAACATCCTGCACGGTACGTTCAAGCAGAGACATATGAGCGCGCTGCGTGACCTGCTGGCAGAAGGTGCCTGCGTCATCGATGTACGTGAACAGGAGGAGTGGGATGCAGGACACATCAGAGGGGCCAAGCTCATACCGCTTTCCGAGTTACGAAAGCGGACAGACGAGATACCCAAAGACCAAGATGTCTATCTCCACTGTCGTTCCGGACAGCGCTCATACAACGCGGTCCTGGCCCTGCAAAACAGAGGCTACAAGCGTGTCTATAACCTCTCAGGCGGGTTCATAGAGCTCTGCTTCTATGAGTACTATACCGACAGGACAACAGGCAGGGAACCTGTCGTCACAGCTTATGATTTCGAGTAAAGGAGCGTTACGATGCAAAAGAGAAAAGTGATCATCACCGGAGGTGCAGGACTGTTGGGTGCTGCAGTGACCCACCAGCTGGTAGAGGAGGGGGTCTTCTTGCCTGTCGTGATGGGACGAAGCGAATCGCCCAAGCGTATCTTGGACATCATGGACAAGGTGATCTATGAACAGGGTGATGTCGGTGACCCTCAGACACTCGAAGCGGTCATCGCCAGACACCGTCCAGAAAAGCTCTTCCACTTTGCGACAGTACTTGGTGATGCCTGTGAGACTCAGGTCGATCTGGCGACAGCGGTCAATGTGGACGGATTCATCCATCTCATCAACATGGTCCAAAAGTATGAGGTCGGACAGCTGCTCTTTTCCAGCTCCATGACCACCTTTGGACTGGACCTGGAGAGCAAGACGATCAATGATCATTCACTCCAACGCCCCGGTACCTACTATGGTGTCACCAAACTCTTTCAAGAGGGTGCAGGACGTTTTTTTAGAAACAAGCACGGTCTGGACTTCAGGGCGATCCGTTATCCGGCGATCATCGGTCCGGGCAGTCGTGCCGGAGGCTTTGTCAGTTACACCTCGGACATCATCAACTATGCCCTGAAAGGTGTGCCATATACGGTGAAGTTCAAAGAAGAGATGAGACTTCCCCTTCTTCATACCAAAGATGCCGCCCGTGCGATCATCGACCTGGGTAACGCCCCTAAAGCAGCTATCAAAGAGGTCTGCTACCTTATCAACGGGGTGAGTGCACCTCCGACAGCAGGGGAGTTGGCCCAAATGGTCAAAGAGCGACTGCCTCAGGCCCGGACAGACTTTGTTGTAGATGAGGAGTGGCAGGCCGTGTTGGAAAAAAGCGCCGTACTCATCGATGACAGATATGCCAAAAATGAGTGGGGATGGAAACCGACCTTCGACAGCTATGAGAAGATCATTGATGACTTCATAGCAGCAAACAGATCATAAAAAAGGAATAAGAGATGCAATCAAAACATATCGCAGCAAAACAGGCAGAAGCTAAGGCAAAGAGAGAGAATGTGCAGCAGCAACAGGAGGATGAGTGGGGCTTTGAACAGGCGATCATCGGTCCGGTAGGCAGTCTTGGGTTTATGCAGCTCTCCAACAACGACCGTGTCATCGCGGCACAGAAGTTTGGTGGGGTGAGAGAAGATACGGGTGAAGTAGAGATCTCATTTTACGGGATGTGTGCCTTTAAGATCACGTCTCCCAAAGGGCTGGAGATCGTCGTAGACCCGTGGCGTAACGCTCCCGGTTTTGGCGGTTACTGGTTCCTGGTGGACTTTCCTGTCACCAAGTGTGACATCGGTCTGAGTACCCATGCCCATGGCGACCATGATGCGGTCCATCGACTGGATGCGGCGATGATCATGGAGCGTATGGGCGGTACCTTTGAGTTGGGCGATGTCAAGATCACGGGCATCTTGGACAAGCACATGTGTGAGCCGCAGAACGATCTCTACACCTCAGAGATGATGATGCAGCTCTTCGGTAAAAAGACCTGTCCTCCCGGTGAGCACATGGAGTGGTGTAATACCATGTTCTTGATCGAAGTGGGCGGTCTGCGCATCCTTCACTGGGGTGACAACCGTCAAAACCCGCCGGAAGATACCTGGGAGATGATGAAAGATATCGACATCGCACTGCTTCCGGTCAGTGATGATGGCCATATCTTGACACCGCGTTGGGGCAAAGAGATCGCTGAGAAGCTCAATGCCAAAGTGGTCATACCGCACCACTACTACATCGAAGGGCTTAACGCGCCAAATGCCGGATGGGAACTCCCTGCAGAGCAGTTTACCAGGATGATGGACCACACCTTCCTCGATACCCATACCATCACACTGAGTCCTGAAAAGATCAAGAAGTATAAACAGCATGTCATGTACTTTGGTGAGCATACGGTGACCAAGATCTACAAATGGCAAGCCCCGACCTATGAGGTCAAAAACGCACCACTGCCGGAACCTGTCAAAGCGTGGGAGAGATTTAAGCCTAAGAACGGTGATACCTATTAAAAACCTTAAGGAGTATAAGATGAGACTTACCAAAACAGTTGTCTTCACAGGTCTGGCCTTTCTCATGAGCACACAGCTCATGGCAAATGAGACGAAATCGATGATGTATGAGCTGAAAGACCCGCTATGGGAGAAACCCACCGCACTGCAAAAGAGACTTCCTCCTG
>Ga0256828_1002822_pt1 | contig 10128 bp, 9 predicted proteins | sample CV88metaG_FD_185993 | JGI IMG/M metagenome (GOLD analysis project Ga0256828, IMG submission 185993) | Hydrothermal vent microbial communities from East Pacific Rise, Pacific Ocean - CV88 | ecosystem: Environmental > Aquatic > Marine > Hydrothermal vents | place: Pacific Ocean: East Pacific Rise... | reverse complement strand
GAAACACGATACTCAGCTTCCAATACTCCAGTAATCTACTACTTCTTTTCAAGAAAGACACATAAGATAGTAGCAGTTTTAGATCATATTAAAAGTGTCTCTACTCAGGATGGTCATAAAGTGGCATCTCAAGGCTTCTTTAAAGGAAAAAATGGAGAGTGGCTCATAGAAAGATACACCACAAAAGGAACACCGATGGCAAAGTGTAACTCTTGTCAAACTTACAATGTTGAGACTTATCAGCTTGTTGGAAATAAGCTCGTTTTTAAAAGTATTCGTCCATTGGGACTTAAATATAACTAAATAGAAGGAAAATCAAATGCAAAACCAAATAAATAAATTTAAACTTATCAATGATACACAAGAACAAAGAGAGATGTTAGAAAAGCTTTTTTCTCAAAATCTTGAAGATGAAAACAATATAAATGTTACAGCTAAACACCTTGGAGAGGTTTTAAGTAAGGGAAATTTAGTTGAAATGATTACTTTTGAAGTAACATCAGATACAGAGATGATGAAGCTTTCCATAGAGTCCATCACAAACTCTATGAACTCCTTAAAAGATGTTAAAGCGGTTGTTCTAAAGTTTACAATCAATCCCGACATACCAGCAATGGAACTCTTTAAAGCTATAACACTTTTAGAAAGTTTGATAGAGCACAAAATACTTATAGTGTTTGGAACACAAACAAATTCTAACTTAGCTATGAGTTATGTACATACTGATGCTATGGTGATTTATGAGGAGATAAACTAATGTTAAAAATCAATCATACTAGCATAGAAAATGCAAAGAAAAAGAGACAAATAAAACTTGTAAAAGAGTTTTTAGTAGAGCATACTATTTCTAAGGAAGGTGAGTCACTGCATGTGATACTTACCCTTCAAGAGAATTTTATGTACTCATACCAGTACATAGGAGGAGATACTTTAGAATTGGCTCTAGGAAGTAATGGCGAGTTAATTTCACTACAAAGAGATGATTCTGAAGAGAGTGTAGATGAAAATGACATAGCAGTTTTTTTAGAAAAAGGTGAAAATCTTCATCTTTGTAAAATTACTCAAAAAAAGAAAAAGATAAAAGTTATAGATATATTAAGCATTATAAATACTAGCAGTAAGATAGAGCTAGTAGATGTAAAGGAAAATAGAGTTTTAGCAATATTAGGTGTTGATTCTTTTAAGCAGCTTATCACTTTAGAAGATTTACGATAAATATTGTTTAATTTTATCTAGTTTAAATAGTAATGAGAGTAGACTTTTAAAAATCTGGGGGGGGAAAGAACATCAAATGAGCCAAATATGTAGTGAAATTCATAAGATTTTCAATGAATTACCAAGATACTCTTTCCCTTTTAACAAAACTACAATTCCAAAAAATGGAATATATATCATCTTTGAAAAAAATGAGTATGCTCATGGTGCTGATCGTATAGTGCGCATAGGTACACATACAGGTGAAGAACAACTCTTCTCACGACTCCAACAACATTTTGTAAAAGAGAATAAAGATAGAAGTATTTTTAGAAAAAATATAGGTAGAGCATTGCTCAATAAAGAGAATGATCCTTTTTTAGAACAATGGGACTGGGATTTAACAACAAAAGAAAAAAAAGAGAAGTATCTGCCACTGCTTAATCAAGCAAAACAGAAAGAAGTTGAAAACAGCGTAAGTGAATATATTCAAACAAATCTATCGTTTTGTGTTATCCATGTTGAAGGGAAAGAGAAAAGACTTGAACTGGAATCTAAGATAATCTCTACTGTCTCTTTGTGTGAAAATTGTAAACCGTCAGAAAATTGGCTTGGTAACTTTTCTCCTAAAAGAAAGATAAGAGAGAGTGGACTCTGGTTGGTTAATGAGCTTTATAAGGAGCCATTAGAATTTGCTGATTTGGAGATTTATAAATAAATGATTATTAACGTAAAATTTTACAAAAACAAAGGAGATTAATAAATATGGAAAAATCAAAAGGTATAAGTGAATTAGCATTATATCAAGATTATCAAGCTGGTATTGAAATATTAAGTAGTGATAGTGTACAACATATAAAAAAATTATTTCAAAAAAACATTGAAAAGATAAAAAATTTAAAAGAAAAACCATTGAAATTAGCTGTAATCGGTGAGTTTAGTGTTGGTAAATCTGCATTTTTAAGTAAATTATTAGATAAAGAAGGACTTCTTCCTGAAAAAATTATTCCATCTACAGCTTTTATAACAGAGTTTTATTTTAAGGAGAAAGAGTATTTTGAAGTAGTGTATGAAGATAATTTAGGTAATAGTTATTTAGAGAAAGTGGAAGATTTAAGTAAATTAAAAGATGATGAATACAAACAAAACCAGACACAGAACAAGCATCAATATCAAATTAAAAAGATAAAAGTATATTTAAAAAATCCTATTTTGAAAACTTTTTGTTTACTAGATACTCCAGGATTAAATGATAGTAACAGTAAAATGTCAAAAATAACAGAAAAAATATTTGATGAGATTGATTATGCCATCTGGATTTTTGATGCGAATAAAGCTGGCAATGATACTGAAAAAGAAGCAATTCAGAATCTTTATAATAAAATCGGTAAATCAATTTATTTCTTGATAAATAAAGCAGATGTGAAAGATGAAGATAGCATTCTACAAATTATAGATAGATTAGAGAAATATAAAAAAGAATTTACTACACAAGAAGAAATTTATGCTATTTCAGCTACTTCAAAAGAGAAGGAGTATGTACAAAAATTTAATTTTTTTAAAGAAAACTTAAAACAAAATATTCTTTTAAAAGATCAGCAATTATCTGTATCTAAAATTCGTCAAGAAATTAGAGAGTTTCTGATAAAATTGGTAACTACTCAAAAAGAGCATAATAAATCTTTGGAAGAGATGATTACTATTTTAAATGAGTATCGAAATAACAAAGTAAAACTTCCTCAAACTGGAACAACACTTAAACAAATAATAGAAGAATTAATCTTAGAACAATTAGAAAAACTTTATTCTACTATTAAAGAATCAGATATATATAAAGAAAATTCAAATAGTGAGTTGTTACAATTTTATTGTTATCATGGAACACTTGAAGTTTTACGTGACATTCAGGAAAAAATTGATGATATATATACAAAATATATGGATGATTTATTAAAAGAGAATGAAAATTTTAATCAAAAATTAAAAATATCTCTTAATGCTTCAAGCACTCAACCAAATGATTTATATAAAGAAATAGAAATTATTCTTTCAAATATCAAATCAAATATAGAAACATCAAAAGAACGAAAGATATTAAATATTAAAGGTTATATAATAGGACTACTCACTGATGATTTTATTTATAAATTAATTCAATCTAAAAATGAAAATGTAAAATCAATGATAAATACAGACATTATAAAGATGCTTATAGGTAAAGATATTGATTTGGCTTTTATTGATATAAAGATTAAGCGATTAGAAGAGTTAATTTCGAGTACAAAAGATAATGACTTAATGGTACTTGAGAAATTAAACTATGAGCTGAAAAAATCTATAAAAATTGAGGGGTTACAAGATGCTACTATATAATGAAGAACAACAGGGAATATTTTTAGATATTTTACAAACTTTTATAATGTTTGATAAACAAGAGACAAAGAAAGAGCTTGAATTGTTAAATCATTTAAAAAATGATGTTTTTAAAAATAGTAAACATTTTCCTCGAAGAATGGAACCAAAAGATTTGCCTCAAAATATTCAAAAAATAGATGTTGATGTTTATCTTGTATACCTTTTTAATCTATTATATGATTTAGCAAATGACCCAGAGTTTAATACAAAAGCTATTAGAAAAGAAGATTTTATTAAAAAAGTAAATAATCTTTTAGATAGTTTAGACGACACAACAAAAGAGAAAATTATAACTCATAATAATTTTCATAAATCTTCAAAAAATACAATGGATAGTATATTATCAGGAAGTGAAAAACTATTAGAAGAATCTCAAAAACAATTTGAAAAAATACAAAAAACAAGCTCAAGTATATTTTCTAAATTTATAAAAAAAGGAAATTAAATTGAATAATAAAATTATTACTATTATTGGTATAGTTGTTATATTTGGAGTTTTTATTTTTGCCTCTTTTAATGAAAATAACAATGCTATAGAACAAGAAATAAAACAGAAAGCAGAAATTCAAAAAGCTGAAGCTAAGAAGTTAAAACAAAAAATAGAAATTGAAAAAGCTGAAGCTGAAAAATTGAGACATAAAGCAGAAATTGAAAAAGCTGAAGCTGAAAAATTGAGACATAAAGCAGAAATTGAAAAAGTTAAAAAAAGAAAACTACAGCAGCAAGTCAAAAGAAAAAGATTACAAGAGTCTAATGAAAAATGTAAAGATAATTTAAGTCTTTTAGAAGGAAGATTTAATAGTGCTGCAAGTAATATATGGGATGATGATAGTGAATTGCAAGCCATTCAACAAGATGCTATAAAATATAAATATAAGTGTCAATCTAATAAACAAGATTTTCAGAATTTGATAGATAAATGTAAAAAGCAATTAAAATAGGATTTAAGAATGAAGAGTCAAAAGATAACTATAGTATTAGAAGAAATTAAAAATATAAGGGCAAGTAGTCTTAGTGAAATTTTAGATGTAAATGATGAGCTTGAGTATCTTTTAAATCTACAAAATGAGATAGATGCTTACAAACCAAAAATAGCAGTAATTGGAGAATTCTCAAGCGGTAAGTCAACTTTAATAAATTCTTTTTTAGGTATTGATTTATTGCCTGCAAAATTTATTCCAACTACACAATATATAACAAATATATCATATTCTGAAGAAGAATATATATTTTTTAATAATGAAAAACTACTAGTTTCTAAGGAGAATTTATTAAGTATTCAAGAAGTAAAAAATGAAAAAATTGAGATTTTTTTAAATAATCCAATACTTCAAACATTCTCTTTTATAGATACTCCAGGAACAAACGATCCTTCTAAATTTAGTGATGAAATTGTTTTTTCCATGATAGGAGAAGTTGATATAGTATTATTTGTATTTAATTCACAAGTTGCCTTAAAAGATACAGAAAAAGATTTTATTTCAAAGCTCGTTAAGAAAAAAGATTTAGAAAAATTCTTTTTCATTTTCAATAAATCAGATTTAATAGAATCTCCAAAATCTATAAAAGAAACAAGTTTAAATACTTTATCTGACTTACTGGAGCTTGATTTAGATTTGTTAAATAAACAATCATTAGTGTATAGCTCTTCAGATGTATTAAAAAGAAAACTGCATAATGAAGAGAGTCAGGTTTTTGAACTTTTTGAAGAAAAATTAAATAAATATATTAGAGCTAACCGTACTACTTTATTGAATGAATGGTTGGAAAGTGAAGTAACAAAAGTAATAGGTTCACTACTTTTAAAACTTGATCTATTAATTGACAATATTAATAACGATACAGAAAAATACCAAGAAGAACTTAATACTTTTAATAAAGAGATTGGTGATTTTGAATTAGAAATTCAAAAAGATATATCGGATTTAATTTCAAAATTCTATGAAATCAAGCAAGAATTTAAAAGAAAAATTAAAGATGATATAAAATTTATTAAATCAGATATAGAAACTGAAGTTTCTAATATGAGCATTGATCAGTTATCAGGATCTCGATATATTGAGTTAAGGACAAAAAAACTTTTAGAAGATAAAATAGAAGAGGAATATAAAACTTTTTTAGATGAACTAGGTAAATTAGTATCTGGTTTTGATAAAAAAGTTCAAGAAAGTAAGATTAATAACTATAATATTAAAATAGATACAATTAAAAAATCTAATAAAGCAAAAAATATCGTTAATACTACTGCATTAATGGCAACAGGTGTGGGTGCTGTTAGTGTAGCACCAATGGCGACAGCAGCAGTAGCTACAGCAAGTACAATCGCAGGATTTGGAGCTATGGCACCGACATTGGCATTGATACCTTATGCAGGAACTGCTTTAGCGGGTATAGCAACAATTTCAGCTGCAGCAGTTCCTATTGTAGGTGTAGTTGCATTGGCAGCAGGAAAAGTTCTTTTCGATGTAGCTAAATGGGGAGTAGGAATTGTTGGTAGTGGTGTTGATATAGTAGCTAAAAAAGCACAAAAAAAGAAATATGTTTTACATATTTTTAAATCTTTAGATGATATCCAAGAACAGATTTTATCTGAAATTGAAAAAGTAAATTTAGATAATTTTAAAGAAAATTATATAAAAGAAAAATTTCCCAAAAAAGTAGTCTTAGAAGAAAAAATAAGACTTCTAGAAACGAAATATAATAGTGAAACTCAAATTTCTCATCATAAGATTGATGAAATTGAGAGTATTAGAAATAAATTATTACAAATAGTAGGAGAAAAAAATGTCTAAAATAAAAAAGCAACTAATACAGAGAGTTGAAACTTTATCAAATTTATTAATAGATTCCAATGATGAATCAATAAAATCAAGTATTGATAGTTTTAAAGAGGAGATAAAAGAAGATATAACATATAATGTCACAACTTTAGGTGAGTTTTCTTCTGGTAAATCATCAATGATTAATACAGTTTTTTTAGATGAAGATATACTTCCTACAAAAGCAACCCCTACAACAGCAATCTTAACTACAATTAAATATGGAGAAGAAAAAAAGATAAAATTATATTATAAAGATGGGACATCTAAAGAGTTCACCAATAACTTAAAAGAAACATTATTAGATAATGTTTCAACAGATAATATAGGGAAAAATCCATCAAATATAATAGAAGCCGAGCTTTTTTGGCCAACTGAAATACTAGAAGAGGGAGTTGTTATTGTTGACACTCCAGGTTTAAATGATCCAGAAAAAGCAAGAGAAAAAATTACTTATAAATATCTTGATAAGACTGATAGTATTATTTACTTATCAAATTCAACTGCACCATGGAGTAGAAGTGTAAAAGAGTTTGTGGAAGAAAATATTTTTACAAAAGAGAGAGCTGAAAAACTTTTTGTTTTGCTAAATTATTGGGATAATGTTCCAGAAAATGAAAGAGATGAAGTGTATAACTATGTAGAACAAGGTTTGCAAAATTCAATAGATGAGATTAGTAAACAAGAAGAGATAGAGAAGATTGACACACCAACACTTATGCCTATTTCAGCGAAAACAGAAGAGGGAATTAAAGAATTTAGAGAAGAATTATGGAGTTTTTTAAAAACTATAAAAGGTGATGAAATTCTAGAACAAAAATATGCTAAATTTCAAAATCTTAAAAAGAAAGTTACGAAAAATTATTTAGAAAAAATAGAAATTCAGTCGAAAGAAACACAAGAAATAAATAATGAGATTGTAAAATTACAAAAAGAGATGGATGACTTCAAGAAAGAAGTGGATGCTTATAAAGAGAAAATAAAACCTGTAATAGAGAGATATATTTTAGAATGGCAAGAAGATATTAATGATTATTATGATGATATACAAGTAGCAATAATAGAAAAATGTAGATCTAAAATATATAATCAAAAAAATGAAACAGAAGTGAAACAGTTAATTACAAAAAGTGTTAACCGCACTTTTTCAATTAATGAAGAAAAATTAAATCGTATTACAAAAAAGTTAAATGATAAAATAGATAATTTTATTATAGAACAAAAAGCGAAACTTCAACTTGAACATTATTTTTTAAAAAATAATAGTAATAAAATAAAAAAAGAAGCTAAGGAAAGTTTTTTAGCTACTACTCCAGAATATACAGAAGATAATAAAATGACTTTTATAGCAGTTGGTGGAAGTATTATTGCGGGGACTCTCTTGGCTACAATTGCAGCTCCATTGTCTTTAATTGCATTAACAGGGATAGCATATGAAAGAATTATTTTAAAGCCTGGATTATTTAGAAAAAATTTGGATGATTTAATGGATGATATAGAAAGTCAAATAATTGAAATAACACAAAAACATAAAATGGATTTAGAAAATGTGACACAGGAAAATGTTGAAACAATTTTGGATTCTATTTCTAATGATATTACAGAAGCATATTTAGAAAAGGAAAAATTATATAAAGATGCTTTGAGTAATAGAAATAAAAATATTGATAATAATATTACACAAGCTTTGAATAAAAAACTTGAAGAAATTGATAAGATATAGATATTATATAAATTGGGTGATTTTTTAAAGTGCAAAACTTACTAATACTATTTAACCCATACTACCAATCAGATGTAATAGAACAACACTTAAAAGTTCTTATAGATAAAGAAGTGGTTGCTTTTGGTAAAATCCGTTCAGCTCTTAAAAACCGTGAACATAGTTTTGAAGAGCAACTTACAGGTATATACAAAAGTATAGATGAACAGAACTACCTACAACTCTTTTTAACTGACTACTCAAATATCTACTCTGTCAAGGTCATCAAGGTTACAAATGAAGATATGTCAGCAATTGCACCTTCTTATTATCAAGAAAAAAATTTAGAGGTAGAAAGCTGGTTTATCATAAAAGATATGAGAGAGATTGTAAGAAATAACTTTGAAGTTGTTCGTGATGAGATACTCTCAAACTTTACTACACCAAACTTTAACAATCACTCCTATGCTTTATATGGAAACAATTATATCTATCCCCTTATGATAGATATGAAAGAGAAAATAGATTACTTTGAAAGTGAAGATCCAGAGTTTAGACATTATCCAAATATGTTTAAGTCTAATGAATATCTTCAAATAAAAGAAAATCTTGCTCAATACACTTTTGGCGAAAAATGGACAAATAAAATTCATCCTAATTCATTAGACAACATAGTATCAGCAGAGATGGAATACATACAAAATAGACTGAATCCTCTTTATGACTTTAGTACTATAATCATCAAGTATGCAAAGACAATGGAACAAGAACTTTATGGCTTTATGAAAATACTTTTTAAACACCTTGTCGCTTATGATAAAAATATACAAACTATAGCTTACTCTGTTCAAGGAAGAGACTATACTATAAATGATATTTTCACTAAAAAACCAAATATTGCTACATATAAATTTTTGCTCAGAGATTATAAAGTTAAAACAGCTCTAGAAAATTCACTAGAAGATTACTATACTAAAAAGTTCATCTCTTCTACTGTTCCCTACTATATCTCTCAAGTTCAAAAAATACGAAATGAATCTGTACATGGTGAAGCAGCCTCCTTTAAAGATGCTCAAGAATTAAGAAAAAGTATTCTTGGTATCGGAAAAATGAGTATGTTAGTTGATATTGTTAAAGTAAAGTACCAACTGCAACAGACTTCTCATTAAAGGTATAAAACCATGAAACAAAATATCATAGCAATTATATTTGATTTTGACATTACACTCTCTCCTGAGTTTCAACAGCAGGTACTCTTTGATGATTGGAGTATAGATGCAGAAGATTTTTGGAGAGAAGCTGGGGAAAATATAAAAAACGGCTATGACATGGAACATGGCTATCTTAAAACTCTCATAGATTATGGGAAAAGAGATGAAAAATATGCTCTTGATAATAAAAAGCTTTATGAATTCGGTAAAAAAGTAGAACTCTATGAGGGGCTTAGTGAAAAAGACGGGAGTGCGTCTATCTTTGATGATTTAGAAGCTATTTTAGAAAGAGATGAGTTTAAAGAGCACAATATTAAATTAGAGTTTTATTGTATAAGTGCTGGAATAGTTGAGATGATAGATGGTGCACTTGAAGCACATAACTTACGAGACTATTTTAAAGATACTGTAGGACACACTATAAAAACACAAAAACTCTATATGATCTCAAAAGGTGTACTCCCCTCACTAGGTAGAGAAGCAACAGAAGTCAATAAAGTTACAAAAGAGTACAGAATTCCTTGTACACAGATGATATTTTTAGGTGACGGACAGACCAATATCCCTGCCTTTTCTCTTATAAACAAAATGGGTGGGAGATCCATTGCTGTTTATAGAGAAGAGAAGAAAAGTGATGGTAGTATAGATGAAGAAGCAACACTTAAAAACTATGCTAAGGGCTATGAACTAGCCGTTGCATCCAAAAGAGCTGAACAGCTTTTACCTGCTGATTACTCGAGTGGTAAACCTTTAAAAATGGCACTTTTAGGGTATGTTGAAAAGATTG
>Ga0256828_1002821_pt1 | contig 10131 bp, 11 predicted proteins | sample CV88metaG_FD_185993 | JGI IMG/M metagenome (GOLD analysis project Ga0256828, IMG submission 185993) | Hydrothermal vent microbial communities from East Pacific Rise, Pacific Ocean - CV88 | ecosystem: Environmental > Aquatic > Marine > Hydrothermal vents | place: Pacific Ocean: East Pacific Rise... | reverse complement strand
TGTTGATACAATAATATCAAATGCTACAGATAAATTAAATAGTACCTCTATACCTGCCATAGGTAGAACATCTCTTAATAAATTAAATGAATCAAAGTGTAATCCATTTTCAGGATTAGAATTTCCGGATTTAAATTTACCTAACATACATTTACCACATCTTGGACTTAACAGTTTACTTCACGATGTCGCAAATGGTGCTAATGGCATTTTTAATACTATAGCTGGTGGTATAGGGGATGCGTTTAGTGGACTTGTTACCTGTGGTGAACCTAGTGACGCTACTAATAAGTCTATAGGTTTAGCTAGTATGTCGTCTAATATTAAAACATCATCAGGTATTTTAAACGGGTTAAGTAAAAGTGGTAAACTTGATTTAGGTTTAACTAACGGTATTGGAAGTGATGATAAATTAGGTTCACTTGTAAACGATACTGTTGCAGTTACTCCGACAAGTAAACTTAATATAGAATCAGTAGCGGATATAACTGAAACAGAATCAGTATTTAGCAAGTTAACTAATAAACATAGTTTTAAAGACATAGGCTCTAATGCCAGTATTTTAGAAACGGCTAGAACGGCATCAAGAGCTAAAACTGATATAAATGATACAGGAATAAATTCTTTTAGTAAGGTATCTGTATTTAGTAAATTTAATAAAGAAAAAATGAAATTAGTGGCATAACATATACAGCATTGCTGTATATGTTATATCTTTGTTATTTAAAAAAGATCACCTGTACTAGCAGCTTTACTACCACCGAATAAACTAAACACCCCGCCTACATCAACGGTGTCTCCTATTCTAGCTCCAAAATACTCTGGTGTCAGCATAGCATCTGCTGATTGAAAGAATTTACTCATCTTTATTCTTGCTTTACCCATAGCGTGGGTTGAACTATATAAATCTCTACCACATAGCGCTTGTATATATCTCGATAACCCAGCTTCATCATCGTACATAACATTACTCATATTTAATAATCCAGTAGGCGTTGGTGCCGATACTAGCTCACTAAAATCAGTTACCGAGAATGTAACATCTATAGCTAGCGGCCTTCTTGATTTATTAAAAGGTAGATTGCTTGTACCCCTAGTTATGGTTAAACTAGTTATCATGCCCAAATTTATTTGCTGTCTACCCCTTACAAACATACTACATAGGTAAGGTGATGTACTTGATCTAGGCCCTGTGCTTAATGGTAACATACCGGCCATAATACCTGCTAACGGTATATATATATTTCTTAACTGGGCCACCGGATGAGCCGATGGACTAACTAAAGACATCTTAAAACTTTGTGTAGGGAAACTGACACTACTTTTAGTCCACTTTTTTTGTACCTCTACATTAGCTCCAGAAAGTATACTACCAACAACATCACTAACTCCCATTGTTATACCACTAGCGGCACCCATACTAAAATCAGTAAGTGCGTTAACGACACTACTCACACCTGGTATTCCGTCAAGTCCAAAATTAAATTTCATATTTCTCCATGTTTGCCCCATGGAATTAACAGCGTTAGTTGCAGCCATCTCTTCTACACTATTTGAAAACGACTCTGTAGATGATTGTAAATGTTCTACTCTAAAAACCGCATACCGAGCACCTTCGTTAAATACAGTTTTAGCTGTATCGTATGCTTTTTTAACAACGCCAGGTTCATCCTCTTTTCTAACTTTTCTGCTAATGGTCCCATCATCGTTAAGACTTAAAGAATCTCTTAAATCTTCACCACCATTTTTAAGCTCCTCTATGAGTTTAGAGAATGTTGTTTTGCTACTTTTCTTTTCTTTAGCAAATCGCTTATCTGCTTTTATCTTAGGACTTAGTTCATCCCATAAATCGTTTACATATTCCTCATCTACTTTATCAAGATGGTCCATTGCTGATGTCGTTTGTACGAACTTATCAAAATCTTCCCTACTCATAGGTCCGTTAGCTAAGGCGTCTAACGTTTCTATCTTCTTAGCTTGCATCTTATTAAACATCTTTTGTGATTTAGCAACCATGGCGTGTACATTTATAGCTCCATTTTTAGTAATAAGACTAGGCATTAATTCGTGTATAGCCGCTAAATCACCAGCATCTAATTTTTGTGGGGCACCTATTTTATTAACATCTGTATTAGCAAATACCGGGGCTATTAAACCCAATTCGTTAGCCATCATAGTTACTAAAGTATTAACAGTACTCCAATACATAAACATGGTACGTTTTAAGTAATATTGATCAAACCTACCACTACCAGACATCAAAGTAGCAGCTATTTTTGTAGCAAATTTCGCTAGTAAAAGAATAGGCGCTATAATAGGAAATGCTATTATTAACGCTCCAGTACCGAATACCCATCCTGCTTCATAGAAAAATGGTGATCTAGCTGAATTAGCTATTACGGCTGTTCTATAATCGACAGCACCTAATAGATATGATAGTATATTATTAAACGCTGGAACACCGAATTCGAAATATACGTTAGTACTGTTGTCATCTATAGCCTCTGAGTAATACCTACCCATACCGTTATCACTAGACATTAAACCGACTTTAACTTTAGGTCTTGTACTATATAACCCAGTTGTTCTAACGTCAGCATATCTCGTATATTGTGGGGTACAATTTAAACTAACACTACCACCCATTGTAGTATCTGCGAATTTAACATCTACCGTACTATTAAACCTTAAAAAATTATACTCATCATCCATAGCATCACCGGATACCATAAAGGTATCAGTAACCCAGTCCTCATCTGTAAAGTTTATATCATCATTCATAACGGCATCGCCACTTCTAGGGTTATTCCCGGTCATATCTGAAAACATAGAACCTGTTAATCCTGTATGCATCCCATTTGTAGATGCCGTCTGTTCTTCATTGGCTACATCGTCTTCCATATTTTACTCCTTAAAAAAGAAAAAAACTGTAGGGTACTAACCTACAGTAATTCAACGTCTTTGTATCCCATAGCTTTTAAAGTATTAAAAATTATGGCAGTATCCTCGCTAGTTATGTTACTAACTCTAAAATCAAGATTGATGCTATCTATAGAAATAACACTGTCTAATATAATCCAATCTTCAGCTAAAACTATTTCGTTCCCATATTGATCTTCGAAAAAGATATACTTAGCATCATTAGCAGGTATTAGAGTTATTCCTTGTTCTGTCATTATCTGCGATCTTAACGTAACGACATCATTAAACACGCCGCTATATTTAACAGCTTGTCTAAGTCCACCGAAACCAACAACTTTCATTTGTTTATATTCAGGTTTTAATATAGTCGTACTTTTAGTATTAAAATTGTACGTACCAAATAAATCAAATATCATGTTTATCCTTTTATTTTTTAATTTGCATAATAAAACTACCTATACCAGTAATCAACGTTTTGTCTAAGAAGATTATTTTCTCTACATATATACCAAGTACTTTTTTAGATGGTAATGAATTCTTTTCTAATAGGTTTATTATTTCTAAAGCCATACTATCGATATCATCGCGTAGTAGTTCAAAGGATTCTATAGAAAATTGTCTAAGATTATCTTCTAGATAATTATCTTCCCCACCTTCTACTCCATGTTTAAACATTTCATATTCGTATAGTTTAGTACTTATCTGTTTGACAAGATTTATATATCCCTCTACCGTTTCTACTTCATCAACAAAATCACCACTAACCACATAGGTGATGATATCGTTAGAGATAACCCCTATAAAAAGACTTATAAAATCTTTTTTATCTTCTAGTTCATCTAGCCCGTAACTACTGTATAAAGGTAGTATCTTTTGTAACATATCACTAATATCTATATTTAGCCTTATTAATAATTCATCTTCAGCTTTATTAACTTTTAAAAGTTCTACTGTTGTTTTAACATCCACTCTTTTTCTCCTAATACGGTTTATCATTTTCAAGATTTATGTATGCTATAAGCATATGTTTAAAATTACGCACTATTATATTCTTTACATAATAGTCGTTGTTATTTAAACTATTTCTTAAATCGCCTAAACTTCCTTTTATCTCTATATTATTTTCAAAAAAGTTTACATATTCTTCAAGCTCCATGGCAGCATAATAAAATCCATTAGATGTATCTATGTCCTTAGATATAAATTCAAACATATTAACAGCTAAGCCTTCCGTAAACTCTAAAGGCATACTTGTTTGTGCATAACGTTCTGTATCCATTATCAAAAGTTCTGATAAGAAATTATCAACACTTACATCAACGCCGTATAAAGACAGCCTACCCAAAGCTCTTCTGAGCTTAGGCAAGTTTAATAAATCTTTATTTATTGTTATAACTAATTTCATAACATACCTCCTACATTAATAATATATAATTAATCTAAAGTATAACTAACTTCTAGTATTAAACCATTTCTATCAGATGTTGTACTAGTCACTGCTATCCTATTTATAAAATCTTTGTTACCTATAGGAGCTATCCTATAAAGGAATGTTGTGAAATATGTTAAGAAATGAAATAGTGCTTCCTCATCAAATGCTTCATGTCCATATTCATTAAAAAAAATATCAACAGCATCTCTAGTATCCGGGATGGAGAAGTTATCTATAATAAACCTCTCTACATCCTCACCTATTAAAATCTTACCAAACATAATGCGCATACGACTTATGTCGACTTTTCTAACCTTTACCATATTAAAACCTTAAAATTGATATCACTCTATCCTGTATAGACTTATACATTATACAATCATCTACAGCAACATAATTATGACTACTATATGTAAAGAAGTCGCTTATATCAATTATAGAATCATCTATACTTTTTAATTCTTTTATAATAAAGTCTAATACGTTCATTATTTCGTTACTTATTATAGCTATAGTTTCTTCATTTTCCATATCTATAAGAGTGTTAAAGTAATGATGTGTTGTACTAGTTTCTATCCATAACAGAACGTTGCTTGTAAACATTTCTTTAAAGGCCTCATTAGCTAACATAGGTAGACCGAATGTTAGTAAGTTCTTACAAATGCCTCTATGTGCTGAAGTCATTAAAAGTTCTTCACATGCTACTAAATCTTCATTACTAGCCATAGACAACACGTTATCTACAAACAACTTTTCTAAAGAATAATCTAATTTACTATAGTCGATCTTTACGTTGTACATAGCTTTAGGTATAAGCGTTTTATCCTTTAGGGATTTGGATATTATCTCTTCTATATTAAATATCATTTCGTCCATCTTCATTTCCTTCCATCATAAGACAGTTTAATCTATATCTCCTACTACTCGGTGACGCGTACTCTGTAACCTTTATAACATTAGATTCATAGCTTAAAGATATAGAGTTCATATTTAATAAATCTATATCTTTATATATGTCATTAAGTATTCGTGAATATACAGAATTTATCTCTGTTATTAAATTCTTATTTAAATCAGGATACTCACTTTCTAAAAACTCTGCAAAATTACCATACTCTATGGCAAATTCACTAGCTAGCTTTATATGTGAGCTTATATCTAAATCATCTATAAGTACATATCTAGACTCTAAGTGGTCTAATGTCATTATGTATGATTCGATATGCTCTAACATATGTGATAATAGAGGGCTATATACAAGTCCGTTATTAAAGAAATTATACATAAGTTTAAAGTCTCTATAGGTAACAGTATAGAGTCTATCACCACCCCTATCTACTAGAATAGATTTATGGTTTTTCAAATATGCTAGTACATCGGCTTTATCATTAAACCCAGCTAATTTTATACCATCGATTGTTTCTATACCATTTTCTAACGACATATATAGTTCGTTATTAAAATACAAAGCGTCACCATGTAGGTATTTAAGAAACTCCTTATTAACATATGTAAAAGCTTCATTAACCCTAACTAAGTTAACTTTAACTATATTATCTATAGTAGTGTAGATAACGTCTCCAGATGGTGTCATTTTTAACTCACTCATATTCTCCTCCATTAACATTTAATAGTATTAGATTATTCTTTATGTCTATATCTAATAAATCAAAATCACCATTCTCGTTAACAAGCATATTCAATAAGCCTGTGTACATATTGCTATATGTACATGCGAATTCATGAAAGTAAGTATTAAATAGTCTATTCTTATGTAAAGATAAACTATGGTCTCCATTAACACCATCTTTAATGTTTAAAGGTAACTGATATTCAGATATAAGAGACATGACTACATACCATCTTAAATCTTCATATAGATACTCTTTATTTAACCCAAGCACATACTCTTCTATACACTTACTTATTCTAGATATGTCAAAAACATATACTACCATCTTTAACCCCTTGTTATATTATCATATAAGCGCCTGTACGGCAAAAATAACAAAAAAAGATAGACTAGCATAGCTAGCCCATCTTAATCATTTTAAAGCGCTAAACCAAACTCATCTAACTCAGCACTATCTAGTGCATCAAACTCATCGTACTTGGAGTTCTTCATTTTTTCTATTTTCTCTAGCTCTTCTTTAAGGTAAGCGGCTTCTATACCTAGAATACCTTTCCTTTGTAGCAGGAATAATGGGTATGTACCAAACTTATCATACTCGATTGTTACAGTACCTACTTTATTGTGTAAAGGCGTTATAGTCATATTGACATCTTCAGTATCTTTAGTAATAAGTGTTCTCACTAATAATGCTGATTCATCATTACACTCTTCAATAGCCACACCCAGACTATATACACCAGGAGCTACTCTAAAAGAAGCATATCTATCTGGTCTAAAAAAGTTCATCATATCTTGGTGGTCTATATTTTGTATACTACCAGAAACAAACATACTAACTATAGAAAGCATTTTAAATATCTTATCATTAACATCTGCCTCTGTTTTAGGACTAGTAATCCCATTGAACGTATTGTTGTAATAAATATTACTAACAGCTTTTTTACCAGCCATTGCTATACCCTGTAAGGATGTTAGTGTGTTGATGGTATTGTTTAAAGCAAGATAATTACTACTATCACCAACTGTTACAGTTATGACCGTTAAGTCCTTCTCTAACATAACTCTAAGTAATAGAGGTAGTAATAAGCTACCTGATCCACCGCTACCAGATGAAACGATAACATAATAGTTATTTTTATTGTTAGCTAATTTTTTAGTATCTAAAAAATCTCTAACAGATGAATCTATGTAAGAGATGTTTTGTTTATTTTTACGTTCACCGCCGCTACCACAAAAACTAGAGTCTTTACTACTAAGACTAGTTACTCTGTGAAAACTATTAAGGTATTCTGGATATGCCTGTATTGTTTTATCTGTAGTGTCTATAAAACTACAATCTACATCACTAAAGCCATCACCAAGTTCTTTCATTTTAGGGTATACACTAGCTACAATATTTGTACCAGCACCACCTAGTCCTATTAGTGTAATTTTACCTTTATTTAAATCACTCATTTTTCTATCCTTTGTTTTTTGTTTTTTAGTACATCGTACTATATTAATACTATATAGTTATAAATAATTGGGTTTAACTATTATAAGGTGTTAAGTCGAAATTATCACACAATCTCATTAATAAGAAATCTCCTAATACAGCAGGTCTATTAAATGTTCTGTTATAATGTAGCAACTTAACTATTTTAGATGCGCCTAAATGTTCGGCATTTAAATACCCTAAAGCTTCTTTTATGGTTTTAAAATCTTTTTGTTCGGAAGTTAGTCTATTTAGTGTCTTTATACCACTACACATAGTTAGAATTTTTTTACTCCACGCCGCCTGTCTATCACTTAACGCTTTAGCCTTAGTAATATTGCTTATAGGACGGGCACCGGCATTCTTACTAAATGTTAGGCCACTGATATAATATTTTTCCTCTCCTTTTAAGAAAGCTTTTTTAACTTCGTTTACGTTAACACCATAAATATATGATGCGTGTATTAAGGCGCGTAATTTAGTTGTTTCGCCAGAAACGTGGTCATAAACATATACCGCCTTTGCACTACCATGATTCTTATCGTTAATTATTTTTGTAACATCTTTTAGTCTAATAACAAATCTACCTAGTAGTGGGTGCCTCTCAGGTGTACCTATATATCGTATTAGTGAATTTGTAGACAGCTTAATATACCTAGCAAATTCTTCTATGTTCGGGAAAGTTGTTACGCTATTATCTTTTAAATCTTTAACAACCAACTCGAGTGTATAACCAAGCAAACCACTTTCGATAGCGTGCCTTGTATTTTCTTTATAACTAACCCATTCTAAATTAGTATGTCTACAATCTAGTTTATTACCGTTTATATGGTTAACTATCTTTTTAGTTCGACTCTTACCATCTACAAATTCTAATGCAACCAATCTATGTATAGTTGTCGTTACCGTTTTACCATTATTTAATTTAATATGTATTCTTTTATAACCGAACTTACTTATACTGTATCTTAAAACTTTACGATGGATGTTTATAACATAACCATCCCTATGTACGTAATATTTTTTAGCTATTAATAATTTTCTTAAATGCCCGTCTACCAACATTTTGTCAAAGGTTGTCTTAGATATTCTATCTCCAAACTTAAACATTATAAACTCCTTTAATAGTATTTCGCCTTAATAATATATACACATACTATTATAGAAGTTAAATTATGCTATAGCAAATAATTTTTTAAGAACACCTATCTTTATATCTTTATCAGTTTCTTTCTTTATAACAGTTCCTAAAAGCTTAGCTTCAGCTTCACTATTTATACCTATAAGGTTTATACCTTTCATGATGTTCTCTATTTGTATACTAGATAAGTTATTTTTAAAAGATTCTTTTATCTCTTTTTCCATATTAGTACATTTCATATATTTACAAATGGCTATAGCCTTTGTATTATAAACACCTGCTATATCAGTTAGTTTATTAAAACCTTTAAAAGTATTTGGGTTAGTTAACGCCTCTTTAACCATACCTAATTCAAATTTCAATACTTCATCTAACTCACTACCTTTTATAAGTTTATCTTTAACATCTTTCGTTGTTAATAAGATAGGATAACCATTACCATTAAGCTCTACTCTTAAAGGCAGTCTTGTATCGTTATTATATATAGCTGATATCCCAGCGCTATTTACTCTATACGTACTATGGTCTATAGTCTTGGGTATTACAGTACCTGACTTACTAACCAATAATAACCCCAATATACCATTTTCTTCAAAAGTATATATCTCATAATCTTTATCTTTACTAGATTTAATATTCTTTTTTAAGATATCTAAACCTTTTTGTATGGTCTTCATCATTTTGTCTAATAATGTTTTAGTTTTATTATCTTTACTAACTTCTTCTTTATATAAAGCTACTAAATACTTGTTTACTTTATCGAGTTCTTTATTACTCTCATCTATCAGTTTATCAAATTGTGTATTGAATTGTTCAACAACACTTTTAACATCATCGTTTTTATCTACCTTAGTAAGTTTAATACTCATCTTACAGCCTTTATTTTAATTTCAAAGAAAAAAAGAAACCTTATCTATAGTGGATATCCACTATAGATATGTAAGGTGTATATTTCTATCTTTTATTAACTTATCTAATATGTTAACCACTTTCTCTTCTTTTATAACCTTTTTGTCTTTATACGTTACAAATTCTTGTCCGCGTATATTATCATCCTGAATAAATCCATCACTAGATATAGTATATACATAACCAGTTTTATCTTTATAGGTTTCGTTAATTGCGCCCGGATAGACTTCAGTTATAAATACCTCATGATCAACGGTTCTAACACTTAGAACAGTATCGTCCCAGTCATTGCAAAATATAGTAGCAAAACTTTTATTAGGTGTTCCGAACACAGCAGGTTTTTTAGTTAGCCTACTAGGATTTGTTTTAATCTTTTTTAAACCACCAAGTCCACTACCATGATAAAACACCATGTTCTTATTAACAAGTTTTAACATGTCAGTGTATTCTATAGGCCCTTTAACACTAACATGTATATGTGGTATATAACTAGCATACTGCTTTTTACTACCTTTATTTATGTTAAGATCTACGAAGTAATCTAAGTTACACCACTTATGTGATTCAGCAGCTTCTTTAAACTCATCTAAGGACATTTTGCTTTTTATTCCAGTAACGAG
>Ga0256828_1002820_pt1 | contig 10132 bp, 9 predicted proteins | sample CV88metaG_FD_185993 | JGI IMG/M metagenome (GOLD analysis project Ga0256828, IMG submission 185993) | Hydrothermal vent microbial communities from East Pacific Rise, Pacific Ocean - CV88 | ecosystem: Environmental > Aquatic > Marine > Hydrothermal vents | place: Pacific Ocean: East Pacific Rise... | reverse complement strand
CAAACTCTCTAATTGAACCGAAACATATGATGTATTGAAACAATACTCTTTTGCTAATTGCTGTTTATCTGATGATTTTATTGAACCGAAACATATGATGTATTGAAACTACTTTGATTCACTCTCATTTTTTAGGAGCAATGTTATTGAACCGAAACATATGATGTATTGAAACAGTTCAGGTTCAACTACCATTCCATTTTCTACCAACATTGAACCGAAACATATGATGTATTGAAACAGAACTCCCAAACATAGGTACTACCTGTCTTAAATCATTGAACCGAAACATATGATGTATTGAAACAGCTTCTTTTTTGCAGAAGTTGTCATTACTTCTTTTATTGAACCGAAACATATGATGTATTGAAATATATCTTTATTTAAAAATCTGAGAATAAGAACCAATAGAAATGGGTTTTAAGTTGTTGCTTCTCTTTATGTAAGTTCTCTTTTCAGAATTGGTCTGTTTATAAATGAACAATGTATTGGTAAAAAAGATAATTTAAAACTAAGTGAAAGAGTATATAATTGTACTTCATGCAACTTAGTCATTGATAGAGACTTTAAATGCAAGTCAAAATATCAATGGTTGTCGACAGGTTCAGACGACAACTCAAATGATAGTGGAGAACTCTTATTGGAGACTCTATGAAGCTATAACAAATTTTTTAATAACTTTACTAAGTTTGCATAGATTTTTATGAACGGTCAAATATGTCTATAAGCATTGTTATTTTAGCAGCAGGTAAAGGGAGTAGAATGAAATCTTCTACCCCAAAAGTTTTACATACTATTTCAGGAAAAGAGATGCTTTTCCATGCTATTGATGCAGGTAAAAAAATTTCAGATGATATTACAATTGTACTGCATCATCAAGCCAAACGTGTTCAAGAAGCAATAGAATCAGAGTATAATAATATTAATTTCCACCTTCAAGATGCCAAGCAATTTCCTGGTACAGGTGGGGCAATGAAAGGAGTGAAGACAAAATATGAGAAGACACTTATTTTAAATGGTGATATGCCTCTTATTACAGAATCATCTCTACAATCTCTTACAAGTGGAGATGCTGATATTAATATGTCGGTGATTCAATTAAAAAATCCATTTGGTTATGGTCGAGTTATAATTGAAAATGAAAAAGTTCAAGAGATTATAGAACAGAAAGATTGTACTCAAGAGCAACTTCAAACCAAAACAGTTAATGCAGGTATCTACTGTATTAATAGTGAACTTTTAAATCGTTATATTCCTCTACTCTCAAACAACAATGCACAAGCAGAATACTATCTAACTGATATAGTAAAGATGGCTGTGGATGAAGGTAAAATGGTCACACCTATCTATGTGGCTGAAGAGGAGTTTAAGGGGGTTAACTCTAAATTTGATTTGGCACAAGCTGAAATTATTATGCAAAATCGTATAAAAAAAGAGCTTATGGAACAAGGGATAACCATGCGTTTTCCTGATAGCATCTATATTGATTGTCGTGCCACTTTTGAAGGAGAGTCTATCTTAGAGAATGGGGTTACAGTTCTTGGAAAATCAAAACTTATCAATGCCCATATTAAAACTAACTCAGTTGTTGAAGATTCAATTATAGAAAATTCCGATGTTGGTCCAATGGGAAGAATTAGACCACTATCTCACCTAAAAAATACCCATATTGGTAACTTTGTAGAGGTTAAAAAATCTACACTTACAGGGGTCAAAGCTGGTCACTTAGCCTATTTAGGAGACTCAACTATTGATGAAGGGTCAAATATTGGAGCAGGGGTTATTACATGTAACTATGATGGTAAAAAGAAGTATAAAACAGTTATTGGTAAAAATGTATTTGTCGGTAGTGATTCACAACTGGTAGCACCTGTTACCATCGAAGATGATGTAATGATTGGAGCAGGAACAACATTGACTAAAAATGTAAAAAAAGGCTCTTTGGCTCTGAGTCGAACGCCATTAAAAGTTGTTTCTAACTTTTTTTATAAGTTTTTTGGGAAATAAAGCGATATCATTGGTCGGCTAAAGCCGACCCTACGTTAGCATACGACTTGATGTAGTACCATTTTATCTTCTGCCTCTTCTATATCTGCATTGCCTTTTCGTGCATCATAAACCAGCACAAAGACCTCATCACCACTTTGAAGGTAGTTGTTCTCTCCAAATTCAGCATAAGCTGTTGCACCAATTGAGATAAGTGCCTCTTTTGGATAGTTACACGCTTTTAAGTGCATGGCAATATCCTCTAAAGGTCCAAAATCTTTCTGTTCATTCATTTTTTCAATTAACCAATCTTTTAATTTAGTATAAAAATAACTATAACCTAACAGTGGCGCATCCACACCATACGGATGCATAACACCATCACGTTTTACAAAAGAACATAAGTGAAAGTTATCCATAATACCACCCTCTTCAAACTTATCAATAGTAATCCACTCTTTGGCTACTCCTTTTGAATTGGCAGACCACGATTTTTTTTCTGAAATTTTCTTGGCACCCTCTTTTCTTATGGTACAATCATTAAATGCCGTGAACTTTTTAGCTACCAAATCTATAACTTCCATTTTTTCGTTATAAATAATATCAAAAAAGATAGCCACTTCAGGTTCTACTTGTGCATTACACTCATAATTTGGTAACTCTAGCTTCTCTGTTCCAATAGGATATAAACCCAAAAAATTTTTAGCATTTGGCAGATAAAAAGGAAAAATTCCTTTAGGGGCATTTTCCTCTTTTGTGACCACATTCTCGAAATCTTTAAGCTCTCCAGCCTGTTCTAAATGGTGTGCAAAATTTCCTGCTACACCCAATCCTATACATTGTGTTAAATTCAATTCTAACTCCTATTACAAATAATTATATAATAGTATCAGGTCTAATTTAAAGAAATACAATCAGTTCATAATTAACTAAGAAAAGTTAAGATAAAATAAAAGTTAACACAGTTTTAATCAATTAAGAATATAGGAGCTAGAAACATGATAGAAAAAAAATCTCTAGTGGTAGGTCTACTTTCCCTCTCATTATTTACCAATGTATTAAATGCACTTGAGGTAAACATCAAAAAAGATTTACCTTTTGTAGATGTAAATGTCAACGGTAAAACCATAAAAATTCAAAGAATCCAAGATACAACTCATAAATTAACCAACTCATATACAAAAACTTCTCGACCAACCCCCCCTTTTGGAATACAACCATTTCAACCAATAAAAGGAATAGAAACTGTTTCAGAGCTTGATGTAATTGATTTTATAAAAGATGAGTTATCAAACAATAGAGGGATATTGATTGATGCTAGAATGCCAAAATGGAACAGAGCAGGAACCATTCCAGGTGCTACCAATATACCATTTTCTGTTTTAACTCCCAGTAAAAAAATATCTTATGGAAAAATTTTAGGTCTTTTAGGTGCTACCAAAGAGGGAGAGAAATGGAACTTTAAGAATGCACAATCTCTTTTAGTATTTGATAATGGTCCATGGTGCCAACAGGGAGTTCGTGCTATGCAAAACCTTGTTAAAATAGGTTATCCTAAATCAAAAATACTTTACTATAGGGGTGGTATGCAATATTGGCAAATTCTTGGTTTGACGACCATCGTTCCAAAATAACATTATAAATAAAGGAGTAATTATGTTAGACAAAGATCAGTATAATCAAGAGGAATACAATGATTATTATCAACAAGAGATACGAGGAGCCGAGACCAGTGGAGAAGAAGAGGATGACTCTTCTAAGGGAAAACGTCTACTTCTAATTCTTTTGGGTTTAATCTCGTTGGCTGTAGCTGGATACTTTGGATATAAAAACTTAACACCATCAGATGAGAACAACTCATCAGAAGAGAAAATGGCTCTTGAGACAGAGATAAATCAAAGTAAAATATCTATTAGAACAGACTCTCTAGAAGTTAATAATGAAGTTAATAATAAAGAAAGTAATATTACAGAGTCACAACCCTCAGCCACATCCCTTAAAGAAGAGAAAACTACTCAAGATAAGGTCGAGAATCTAACCAATCGTGTAGAGACAGCCATAAGTGATGAGCAGAAGATGTCTCCTGAAGAGATTGCCAAAGTAGTACAGATGGTTATGTCTCAAATGAATCATAAAGAAGAGAAGCAAGAGAGCATAACACAAACAGAAAATGATACTGCACTCGTTAAAGATACCAATTTAATCTCTAGCCTCTCAGGAACAGATGTTGATTCAGTAAAAGATGGAGATGAAAATAAAAAATTAGAAGAGTCTTTGAATAAAATCCAAGAGACTACAAAAGATACCGATATACAAAAAGATAGTGTAGATGTTGATACTTATAATAAAGTAAAAGTAGAAGAGAACAGTGGAGAGGATGAACTAAGTAAACTATCTAGCCAAATATCTAGCCTTATTTCTGATAAAAAAACCAGTGACCAGACCAATAATTCTACAGAGGAACAGACCTATACAGAGTCTCTAAAAAAAGAGGTTGTTACACGTAAAAATGAGATGCGAATTATCGTAGTTCGTAAAGGCGATACACTGGGAAGAATTGCTAAAAGAGCGTATGGTAATGTTATGGAATATAGAAAAATTTATAAAGCCAATCCTGATATATTAAAACGTCCAGACCGTATCTATATCGGACAAAAACTTCGTATCCCAAAATAGACCCTATCCTATTAAACAGAGAATTAAATTTCTCTGTTAAACTCATATTCTCATAAATATTAAAAAAACAAAGGTTATACTTATGAAAAAATTACTAATACTACCACTATTTGCCTCTTTGGTATGGGGAGATACAGAGCATGTTACTGTTAAATTAACGGATACTTTGCCCTATGCATATACAACCGATTCTGGTAAAAAAATAAAGATTGAGAGGATTCAAGATACATCAAATCGTTTAAGTGATGATTATAGTAAAACATCCAGACCTTGTCCTCCTTTCTGTATTCAACCAACAAAAATCCATCCCGATGTTAAAAACATTGCCGAGTTAGAACTTATTCAATTTATGCAGGATAAAGTTGCACAAAATAGAGGTGTTGTTATTGATGCCCGTCTTAAAAGCTGGTTCGAATTAGAGACCATCCCTTCTGCTATCAATATTCCTTTTCCTGTTATGCAAAATGCAGATAAAAGAAAAGCTGAACTGATTTTTAAAATTTTAGGGATGAAAGTAGAAGAGGATGGAACATGGAATTTTGATGATGCCAAAGAGTTGGCTGTTTTTTGTAATGGGGTCTGGTGTGAACAATCAGCACACTTTATGTCAGGAATGTTAAAATATAACTATCCAACTTCTAAACTAAACTACTACCGTTCAGGTTTTCAAGGATGGAAACTACTTGGTTTAACAACCATTGTTCATAAAGAGATTAAAAAATAGAATATCCTTAGGGTGCAATTTGCACCCTAAAATAAGCTTACTCTACTTCTGCATCAATGATGTCATCATCTTTTGCTTTTTTATTTCCACTATCTTTTGCACCACCCTGCTCTTTTGCATAAACAGCTTCTGCAAGTTTATGAGATTTTTCAGTCAATACTTTAACTTTCTCATCAATCTGCTCTTTGGTTGCAGAATCATTTTTAATTACAGCTTCAACATCTGCAATTGCTGACTCAATTCCTGCTTTCTCTGTAGCATCAAAATTGTCACCCAAATCTTTTAATGATTTTTTAGTTTGGTGTACCAAAGCGTCTGCTTGGTTTCTTGCCTCAACTAAAAGTTTACGTGCCTCATCTTCAGATTTATTCATCTCTGCATCACGAACCATTTTTTCAATCTCTTCGTCTGAAAGTCCTGACGAACCAGTGATTTTAATCTCTTGAGATTTACCTGTACCTTTATCTTGTGCTGAAACAGTCAAGATACCATTCGCATCAATATCAAAAGTTACTTCAATCTGTGGTACACCTCTTGGTGCTGCTGGAATATCTCTAAGTTCAAACATACCCAATGATTTGTTGTCTTTAGAGAACTCTCTTTCACCTTGAAGTACATGAATACTTACTGCTGGTTGGTTATCTTCTGCTGTAGAGAATACTTGTGATTTTTTAGCAGGAATGGTTGTCCCTTTCTCAATCACTTTAGTAGTTACTCCACCTAGAGTTTCAATACCAAGACTTAATGGTGTTACATCAAGAAGAAGAACATCTTTAACGTCACCTTTTAATACTCCACCTTGAATCGCAGCACCCAGTGCAACAACCTCATCTGGATTCACAGATTTATTTAACTCTTTGTTAAAGAACTTTTGAACCTCTTGTTGTACCAATGGAACTCTTGTTGAACCACCAACCATTACAACTTCGTTAATATCTGATGTACTAACATCTGCATCGGCAAGAACAGTTTTAATTGTTTTAATAGTAGAGGCTACCAAATCGTCAATTAAAGATTCAAATTTTGCTCTTGTAATCTTTTGAATAAGGTGTTTTGGTCCACTTGCATCTGCCGTAATAAATGGCAAGTTAATCTCTGTCTCTGTTGCACTTGAAAGCTCTTTTTTAGCGTTTTCAGCTGCATCTTTAACTCTCTGAAGTGCCATAACGTCAGCAGTAATATCTACACCTGTTTCATTTTTAAACTCTTGAGCAACATAATCAATTACTCTGTTATCAAAATCATCTCCACCAAGGAAAGCATCTCCACCTGTTGACATAACCTCAACAACATTATCTCCTGTCTCTAGAACAGTAACATCGAATGTACCACCACCAAGGTCATAAACAACGATTTGCTCTGACTCTTTTTTGTCAAGACCATATGCCAATGCTGCTGATGTTGGTTCATTAATAATTCTTAAAACATTAAGACCTGCAATTGTACCTGCCTCTTTTGTTGCTTTTCTCTGTGCATCATTAAAGTATGCAGGAACAGTAATAACTGCGTCAGTTACATCTTCTCCAAGATATGCTTCTGCATCCTCTTTTAATTTCATAAGAATTTTCGCTGAAATCTCTTGAGGTGTATAGGTTTTATCTGCTACTTCAATTGCACACGCACCATTTCTATTAATAATATGGTAAGGCAGTCTCTCTTTTGCTTCATTTGCATGTTCTTCATCAAACATTAGACCCATAATTCTTTTAATTGAGTAGATGGTCTTCTCTGGATTGGTTACTGCTTGTCTTTTTGCAGACTCTCCAACCAATACCTCACCTTTATCTGTGAAAGCTACAATTGAAGGAGTTGTATTTTTTCCCTCTTTATTTGCAATAATTTTTGCTTCGCCATTCTCAAAAACACTCATTGCTGAGTTTGTTGTTCCTAAGTCAATTCCTAATACTTTGCTCATTCTAATCCTTTATTTACTACTATATTTTTTTAATTTTTGTATTGTATAGTTTTTTTTAAAATTTAAATGCTACTTTAGTTGCATTTCTATTAATTTATAACTATTTTGCAGTTGAAACCATTGCTGGACGTAAAAGACGCTCTTTAATGGTATAACCTTTTTGCAATACTTGTACAATCTCACCAGATTTCTTTTCGTCACTCTCAACTTGCATAATTGCTTGATGTACATCAGGGTCAAACTCACCCTCTGTTTCAACAACTTTAATACCGTTCTTCTCTAGTACTTTAAGTAACTGTGTATGAGTTAAATTTAATCCCTCTTTTATCTTCTCTAAAACTTCGTTACTGTCATTACTCTTTGTTGATTCAATCATCGACAATGCACTGTCAAAAGAGTCTACAACTGAAAGTATATCATTAGCAAAACTCTCATTTGCATACGACACGGCAGTCATTTTATCTTTGACCAATAATCTTTTGCTGTTTTCAAAATCTGCATGAGTTCTTAAATATTTATCTTCCCACTCTGCAACCAATTCCCTCATCTGAGTAAGTTCATCAACCTCGTTCTCTTGAGTCTCTGTAACTTTTTCAGTTTCAGGAGTCTCTATTTCAGCGTCTATAGAAATCTCTTCGTTCTTCTCTTTACTCATATAGATACCACTCCTATTGTTTGTAGTTTAATCATCTTTAAAATTCAGACAATCTCAAAGATTTTGCAGATTATACATCATTGAGTCTCTCTTGTCAAGGTTAACTTTATATTTTAGGATAAGAAAAGTTTAGTCAAACTAACTAAAGTATATTTTTAAAACAGAGAAAGGCTAAAATAGTATGAAATTAAAGGATTATAGATATTTTGTTAAAAAGAAAAGTTAATAAAAGGAGTAAAGATAAAAAGCACAAGGAGAAACCTTGTGCCATAAGAGGAGAAAAACTAGTTTCTGATACCCATATCTGATTTAATGGTGTTCCATCTAGCTAAATCTACTTTTTTCAAATATCTCATTAATCTTCTTCTTTGACCAACGAGTTTAAGTAGACCCAATCTTGATGAGTGGTCTTTTTTATTTGTTTTAAGGTGCTCTGTTAAGTATTTGATTCTCTCTGTAATTAACGCAACTTGAACTTCTGTAGAACCTGTATCGTTCTCACCTCTTGAATATTTAGCAATAATCTCTTGCTTTTTAGCCGTATCTAAAGCCATAATGACCTCCTGATTGGTAGTTTAATTTTTCAAATGAGTCACCCCAAAAGAAATGAAATAGCATTTTAACCACATAAGTTTAAACAGAGTTAAAATATATTAAAACCTAAAATTAATATAAATTAGAGTAAGATAGTCCGAATTAGATTTAAAATAATAAATAGACTATAAAGATACAATAAAAGATAAGGAAAAGAATAGATAAATGTTATTAACTCGTGCTAGCGAATATGCCCTACTTTCTCTTGATATAATCAGAAACTCTCAAAAACCCATTGGAGCTGAACAACTTGCAAAAGAGCTCTCTATACCCAAAAGCTTCTTGGCTAAAATTCTTCAAGCTTTAGCAAAAGCAGATATTTTAACATCTAAGAAAGGTGCTCATGGTGGATTTATTATGGTTAAAAAGAGCGATGAAATCTCTATTGCAGAAATCATCATCGCAGCAGAAGGAAAGACTCCTGCTGTATTTGACTGTAGCCAATACGCCAATACCTGTCCACATGGTGCCATAGGTAGCTGTAATATTACTCCATTTTTAATCACCTTTCAGTCAAAAATAGATACATTTCTACATAAACTTACACTAGAGGACATCTTTAACCAATGAACATCTACCACCTTTCGCACATAGACCTTGACGGCTATGGCTGTCAATATCTTACCAACAAATGTTTTAAAGAGCAACACAACTACTCTCTTGAGTCCTATAACGCAAACTATGGACCAGAGGTCAAAGCGAGACTTGAAGAGATTATTGTAGCCATTAAACGTGAAAAATTTCTTGGTTCAGAAGATGAGCATATTATTTTAGTTACGGATTTGAACCTTACATCTAAAGAGGCAAAGTGGCTAGAGGCTCAAGCGATGGAGGTGGGAGCAAAAATTCAACTGCTTGACCACCACGGCTCAGGTGAAAAGACAGCAGAGCAATATATATGGTATATGTTAGATACAACACGCTGTGCCACACTTATCACCTACGATTGGTTACAGAAACATCATCAGTTTGACAAAGAGGGTGAGTATTCTCCGATAGTCAAAGCGATAAATGCCATCGATATTTGGGTCTCAGACGATGAACTCTTTGAGTTTGGAAAAGTTGGTTTGGGAATGATAAGTGGAGCGAGAGAGATTAACCGTACCCTCTTCCCTGCTGAAGATAGAGCTCTGAAAATCTCACTCATTGAGTCGATGAAGAGTCATATTAGCAAAGAGAATGCCCACATTGAACTCGACAACAACCTCCATCAACTCAAAAAAACTTTCTTTAAACAGGCAGAGGACAACACAAAAGATAACTTAGTTGCACTCTATGTTACCAAACTTTTAAGCCAAGACAAACAGCGTCTTACCATAGAGTACCGAGGTAAAAAGGGTCTTCTTGGCTACAGTCTCGGCAACACCTCTATTTTGGGCAATACCTTCTTAGTAGAGAATCCAGACTATGACTTCTATATGGATATTGGATACAGAGGAAACTTCTCACTACGTTCTAACAACAAACTCGATGTCTCTAAGATGGCAGATGAGATAGGCAACGGTGGAGGTCACCCCAATGCCTCTGGTGGAAAGATAAAAGATTTTAAAGACTCATTTGTCTATAGTGAGATAAAAGCTTT
>Ga0256828_1002819_pt1 | contig 10138 bp, 8 predicted proteins | sample CV88metaG_FD_185993 | JGI IMG/M metagenome (GOLD analysis project Ga0256828, IMG submission 185993) | Hydrothermal vent microbial communities from East Pacific Rise, Pacific Ocean - CV88 | ecosystem: Environmental > Aquatic > Marine > Hydrothermal vents | place: Pacific Ocean: East Pacific Rise... | reverse complement strand
TTCATTGTGTTAATAAAAAATGATTCCCCTCTTTGATGAGTGTTACTGTAGCCACATCCAAAAAAAACTCTTTTGCCGCTATACTATCTACTATTTGATCTCTACCACCAAGATATACCTCTATAATCACCCCGGACTCACACAAAGCATGCAGTGCATTTTTGTTCCACTCATAGTTTAGAAGCTCTTCTAACTCTTCTAAAACTGTTACATCCCGTACTACTTCCCTGCGTTCATAGGGTAAAAAACAGGCATTAAGAAACTGACGCAAATACTCATCTTCATTCTTTCTGTATGCCATAAGTTGCAATCGCTTGAACTTTTCATCTTTACTCTGAAAAAAAGCAGGAGAAAAAAGCTGTAACCTATCAACTCGCTTACCCTCACGCAAAGCTTGTTGTACATATTCAAATGCCTTGATCGCACCATAAGAGAAACCAGAGAGTACATACTCACTCCTATCTATAAAAGGAGCGAAAAAATCTTCTTCATTCTTTAATGAAAATCCGCTATAAAACTGCATCTAAATAGTTTTTAACCTCTTGTTTTGTTATGCTCTCACGCTCTTGCAAAATAGTTTCAACACTTTGCATTGCATCGCAAAGAGAAGTAAAGAGTAATTTTGTTTCTTCATAAAGACGATTAAGCAGGATTTCTTTCTCCTTCTCATCACTGATTAAAGAAGATCCCATACCATATTCCATAACCATTTTATTAACAATATCTTTTGCCTCATCAAGATCATTCTTTGCACTATTTGCGTGTTCATTATATTTAATATCACACGCAACACTTCCTGCTATCAACATTTTCACCCTTGCTTCAAGTTCTTGTTTAATATATGGCTCATCTGTTGCAGGAGTCAGTTTTTCGTTTGAAAGCATCAACTTCTCAAAGTTCAAATCATAATAGGTGGCGATAAGAACCTTTCCAGCTTGATATGTTATATGAAATGCTTTTTGTTTATCACTTAATATCTGTAGTTTTTTCTTTCCAAACATCACCTTGTCTTTAACCTGATAAAAGTGTTCCAAAGTAACATGAAAATCATTTTGACGCAGAGCAAGTAATGCTGCTTCATTAACAAGTGCCGCAAGTGCTGCTCCATTAAAACCTACTGTCATGTTTGCAATCACTTTTACATCAAGTTCATGCGGTACTTTTGAGAGATATTTCATTAAGATTGATTCTCTCTCTTTTTTTGTAGGCAACTCTACAAAAATTCGTCTGTCAAATCTTCCTGCACGTAAAAGCGCAGAATCAAGCACATCTATCTTATTTGTAGCTGCAACAACAATCACACCACTAGAACCCTCAAAACCATCCATCTCTGTAAGGAGTTGATTAAGTGTTGCTTCACGCTCATCATTTCTCTGTCCGTCACGTTTTTTCCCGACGGCATCTATCTCATCTATAAAAATAATAGAGGGGGCATTTTTCTTTGCAGCAGCAAAAAGCTCATGGACACGTTTTGCACCCATTCCGACATATATCTGTACAAAAGATGCCCCACTCTGATAATAAAACGGCACATCAGCAGCATTGGCAACAGCTTTGGCTATCATCGTCTTTCCTACTCCTGGAGGACCAACAAGTAAAACACCACGAGGCAGACGGGCACCAAAACTTTTATAACGTTTCGGATTTTTCATAAAATCAATTATCTCTTCAAGCTCTATTTTAACATCATTAATACCACCGATATCATCAAAACTGACATCACTTTTTATAGCTTCAATAGGAGTATTTATTTCCATTGAAGATGTACTATTCAGACTATTTGTTTGTGTTTTTTGAAATTCAAAAGAAGTAAAATTGGAATTTTTTTGCAAAAATTTAACCACTAAAGATCCAATACCTAAAAGAAGAACCAAAAAAAGAATATAAACTACAATATTCGATTCACTTCCAACTTCTACCTTATAATTAATAAACATCTTCGGAGAGACTTGAGATGAAGCTATTTTATAATAACCAGTATCTGTTTTAAGATAGACATACTCTTTTGTAACAATTACTTTCTTGACACTTTTATCAGCTAAAAGGGAATTGGCTTGAGAAAGAGTAATAGCATCTGCATTGTCCCGTAAAATTGCAAAAAGAACTAAAGCAATTATGACAAAAGCCGAAAAGACCAATGCAATTCGATTTGTTTTAGATGTTGGCATAGTTATGCTCCTTTAAAACCTCATAATCAGATATATTGAGCCAGTTACCTACAAGGTCTTTATCTGATTTTATCACAATTTTGTTAAAATGTTGGTCAAAACCTTGATAGAGTCCATCTTTACAAGACTCAACAAGCACTTCCAACTCACCAGAAAATGACTCTCTAAAAGCATAGTTTTTCTCTTTTACAAGAGCTTCTAACTCATGCAGACGCTCTTTTGCAAGACGACCATTGACTTCGGGTTTCATAACAGCTGCAGGTGTGCCATCACGTTTTGAGTAGGTAAAAGCGTGCAGGTGTGTAAGTGGCAGAGCTTTAGCATTTTCCATCGCCTCACACCATAACTCTTCGCTCTCTCCTGGAAAACCTGTAATGAAATCTGTCCCTATTGCATAGCCTTTCTCTGCTAAAAACTCAAAAAGTTCTCTATCTTGCTTATAGACATTGCGTCTGTTCATAAGTTTGAGCATTTTTGGAGATGTATGCTGCAGAGCAATATGCATATGTTTCTCCATCCAGGGTTCATCAAGTATCTCTTTAAACTCATCGCCTATCTGAATAGGTTCAACACTCCCAAGACGAATACGACGCACCCCTCGAATAAGTGACATTTTTTTCATTAAATTCGCCAGCGATGTCTTCGTATCCTGTCCATAAGAGCCAACATTGGTACCAGTTAAAATAAATTCTCCAAAACCATTTGCCGCAAGACGTCTCACCTGCTCTAAAATACGGCTTTCATCCATACTTCTCGCATCACCGCGCACAAAAGGAATAATACAGTAAGAACAACGAAAACTGCACCCCTCCTGAATTTTGATAAAAGCACGGCTTTTACCGACGAACTCATCCACTACCATCTTATCTATATGATTCAGATCACCCTTTTCATAGAAAGATTCTTCTCTTTTTATCAATGATTCTATTTTCTCTTTTTCACTCTGTCCAAAGACACCGTGAACTCTACCCTCACGCAAGAGGGACTCACCTTTAGTATGTGCTCCACAACCAGTTAAAAAAAGTTTTTTATTCTTTCTCTGTTTTTCCAAATGAGAAATATATGATCGCACATGTGTATCTGCTCCATTTGTAACAGTACAGGAATTAATAATGACAATATCTGCTTCTGCCTCATCTTCTGTTACTTCGTACTCTTGTAAAGCACTCATCATTACCTGTGAATCATAGAGGTTTGTTCTGCATCCAAATGTTTTAAAATATATTTTTTCTTTCATATATATTACACCAATTCATTATTATGTTCAGCAGGAGCATCACTTAACATTTCAACATTAAGTTTTTGCGTAGGATATGCAATACTAATATCATCTTCAGATTTAAAGGCATCAATAATCTCTGTTGATATAACACTACGAAGTGTTAAAGTACCATAAGCATTTGTCAAATACCACGCTTCAATATCTATTCCATGAGGTTCAATAAATGAATAGATACGCGGTTCAACATTTGTATTTTTTAAAGAATAATGCTGTCTAAGTTTATTCAGCTGCTTTCTTGTAATATCTGTATATCCTTTAGAATACTTTTTAGTTATCTCTTTTACAAGATGCATTGCTTTTTTATGATTTGAATCATAGGTAATCGTGATTTTCACTCCATCCCATACTGTTTTTAAAGAGTGATGCGTATAGTTTGCTATCATATGAGTAAAAATATAATTATTTGGTACGAAAATAATACGCCCTGCTCTACGATTTTGCATAATAGAAGTCAATGTAATATCTTCAAGTATTGTAATGCGAAGCAATGAAATATCCAATACATCTCCGACATATTTCATACCGTCCATATCAACACGAATCCGATCTCCCACATGGATACTTCCACCAAAAACTATTACAAGCCATCCAAGAATAGACATAAACCAGTCTTTCATAGCAATGGCGATACCTGCTGATGCAAATCCTAAAATGGTTACAAGATAACTTACATTTTCAATATAATTAAAAAAGAGTATAAGTAGAATTACCGTAAAGTTTGTGAAGGTAATAATCTTATTTGCCATATAAAAACGTTCATTATCTGTAATGTATTTTTTAACAATAAGTTTTAAAAGGAAAAAAATTAAAAAGACGATCAATATAGCAATACCAATCTTTGCAAGTCTGTAAACCTGTTTTTCAATTCCTTTGTTTATACTGATTTTTGCTATTTCTAAACGTTTTTGATAAACATTCAGTGTAACATTCATAGTATCAAGAGCTCTTTCAAAACGTTCAAGTTCAACCTCTTTTTTCTTTAATACAGGCATATACTTCTCTGCATCAAGCTGTGAAAGTTTTTTATAAACTGCTAACTCTTTTCTTAAAAGGAGGATTAAAGCATTTAAATTCTCTTTTCGTTTTTTATAATCATCATAATTTGCATCTATTGTTTTTACAAGAGAGAGCCCTCTAAATATCTCAAAAGGATTGGATATTTTTGGAACATCATCAATATTTGGAGGGGTAATCAACTTTGAAAACGGAGCACTGCTTTCCCCTTTTAGTTTACTTATCTGTGAAGCAAGTATATCCTCTTTCGAGACAAGCCCTGTCAATTCATCCATATCACTTGATGTTTTAGCGTGCTTGGAAAGCCATTTTATTCTTTTTTTTATAAGATCAAGATTATTTTTTACTTCCAATGAAGTCAAATAAGATGCATAACTTTTTATCCATACATTTTCATCAGATATTTGTGCATTTAATTTCTCTAAGTCTTTAAGATAGCTATCTATTTTTTCTTGAAGAGCCAAAGTTTCCGAATCACTTTGTTGTACTGTAACAGTACTGTTTTGATCATCTTCTGCCGTAGCGAATGGTACAAAAAGTGTAAAAACAAACAGAATGGATAAAAAAAACTTCATATTTTACTTCTTAAATTCTTCTAAGACTTCAAGAACCATTGCTTTATCAATATTTTCTGTAATCTTAACATCACCAATACCTACAGGAAGTATAAATGTCACCTTCGAATCAGAACTTTTTTTATCCAAAAAAAATGCTTCATAAAAACTCTCAATATTTTCAATACTATAGTTTGTTGGCAATTTATATTTTTCCAAAAGATTTTTTACACGAAGTGCTTGATTTTCCTGCATAAGTCCAATCTTAACACTTAAAGCATTTGCCATTACCATTCCAATGGCAACAGCCTCTCCATGAAGATATTTTTTATAAGCTGTCTCATTTTCTATCACATGTCCAAATGTATGTCCATAATTGAGTGCTGCACGAAGTCCATGTTCTTTTTCATCTTTTACGACAACATCTGCTTTTGTCTCTACTGCCTGCTTTATAGCTTCTTGCAAACGCTCTTTATCTTGAAGATCTGTTCTTTCAAGATAATCAAAAAAATCACTGTTAAATGTGACAGCCATCTTCACAATTTCTGCAACACCTGCTCCAAATTCACGTTCAGGAAGTGTTTCTAAAAAAGATGGATCTATAAAAACTGATTTAGGCTGATGAAAAGCACCTATAAGATTTTTTCCGTAACTGTTATTGATCCCTGTTTTTCCACCGACACTTGCATCTACCTGAGAGAGCAGTGTTGTCGGGATCTGCACAAAATCAATACCACGTTGATATATACTTGAAGCATATCCTGTCATATCTCCAATAACACCACCGCCAAAAGCTACAAGCAAAGACTTTCGGTTAAATCTGTGATTAAAAAGTGATTCCAAAATAAGATCAACAGACTCCTGATTTTTATAATTTTCACCATCTGGAACAGTAATAATATAGAGCTCTTTTGCTGAAATTTTTGAAAGAAGATAAGCAAGATGCAAACCTGCTACTTTAGGATTGGTAATAATTGCCACTTTTGTATCAAAATATGTTGTGGGAATTCTATCTATTGTGATTGTATAAGAGTTGTCTATAACTTGTTTTAACGGAATATTTACCTGCATTATCTGTCCATAAAATATAATATGACAGATAATACTTAAAAATGGCTAAAAAGTACATAAAGCCTAAAGTTGTACAGGAATAAATATTTGATGGAAAGCATCAAGTTTAAAGTAGAGTTTTTCACTATCTGTTGAAAAAAGAGCATAACTTCTTCGTGACGTCAGTTTAGAGGTAAAAGGAAGAATTTGAATAAAATTTTCTTTATGCTTAAGATAACGAATAGGATTTTCATTTTCCTCTGTTACTTTAATGGATTTTGAAAAAATTGTAGAAAGATTATTATAATGTTCTACAACTTGTTCCTTCTCTTCTTGATGCTCCTGCATATAATTATAGAGTTCAAGATTAAAATTCATCTGTTCAGAAATATCAAAAATAGTTGCTGATATCTTTTCCAAATCTCTATTTTGAGAAAGAATCAATACAGCATCCTTAACATTTGAAAAACTTCTGTCAGCCAATTTTAAAACTGGCACATGAGCTTCATAAAGTGCATTTCGAACATAATAATCAGCAAACATTTCAGCAGGAACAATAACTAACCCGACATGATAAGAACTTACATCTTTAAAAAAATTATCTTTGAGATTTTCATTCTCATAATCTATGTCTATTACAACATCTAAAGATCTATATTCCTTAATATATTGCAATATTTCAAGATTTGAAGGATTAACAACTTTTATTACAAGGTCATGTTTAAATTTTGTATGTACATAAATAGCACGACGAACCAACTCTTTAATAAGCTTATGCGGAACAATATTCATATCAATATAAAGTAAAATATTTGTTCCGAAAGGCTCAGGAAACTGTCCTAGTTCTCTTTTAATAGCACGATATACCGATTTTAACACAGCAGGTTCCCCAACAAGTAATAAAAGATCATTTGGCTGAATCATACGTCTGCGTGAGGGAAGTAAAAGCTGTCTATTTCTATAAATAGCAACTATTCTCCAGTTCTTTTGTTCAATAACTCCAATATGACGATAGACAAAAGAGCTTCCAAACGGAACAAGAACTTCCATAATCTCGCCCTCTCCTATACCAACATTTTGAGCAATTACAGGAACATTTGGAAGATAATCCAACATTCTAGAAGCTAAAATTTCATTAGCATTGACGAGAGCTACATTAGCATCTTCATTTTTCATTTCCCATTGATTTAAAACTATAATACGAAGCTGTTTTTTAATGACACGAATATTTTTTATAGTATTTTCAACATCAATTTGACTATCCATTGCAATAATAACCTGGATAAACTCCATTTTCAAAAGATTTGCAAGTTTATAAAAACTTGTAGGGTCAAATTCATAAAATTTAAAACGTGCAGGATTGGCTTCAGGGAACTCTTTTGCCTTTAACTGAACAACATAATAAATATTCTCACTTGTATATGTTTCCGACACCCTTTGAATAAAGTGTTCTCCAATAGCACCATCACTTATTATCAATATTTTTTTCATGTCTGTATTATATCGAAAGTTTAAATGCAAAAATGTTACATTTTTTTATGATACAACTTAAAAAAATTATAAATTTTCGATATAATTTTAGGAAATAAAATATTATGTATAAACTTTTGATTTACTTGTTTATATTAATCTTTTAAAAAATATTGCCTTTTTAAAGGTATACATGGAGATATGATGGATACAAAACAGATAAAAAACCTAATGGATGAATTCGACAACAGCGGCTTGGTAAGAATGAAAATCAAAAAAAATGATTTTACACTTGAAATGGAAAAATATGTAGCTCCTTCAGTTGCACCAGTAGCACAACAAGTAGCAACACCTGTTGTTGAAGTTGTTCCTGCAGCAGCACAGACACAACAAGCAGCACCTCAAACTACAGCAGACAATAAAGATGTTTTACATATATTATCACCAATGGTAGGAACATTCTATTCTGCACCGTCACCTACTTCACCAGAATTTGTAAAAGTTGGCGATACTGTACAAAAAGGGCAAACAGTTGCAATCGTAGAAGCTATGAAAATCATGAATGAAATAGAAGCTGAATTTGAGTGTAAAATTGTAGATATTTTAGTAAAAAATGGGCAAGTTGTAGAGTATGAAATGCCTTTATTTGTAGTGGAAAAGTTATAGAAATGAAAGAGATCAAACGAATTTTAGTTGCAAATCGCGGTGAAATCGCGCTCCGTGCAATTCGAACGATTAAAGAGATGGGTAAAGAGGCTATTGCTATTTATTCAACTGCCGACAGAGGCAGTGAATATCTTAAACTTGCTGATGCAGCAATATGCATCGGTGATGGTCCAAGTGATAAAAGCTACTTGAATATTCCTATTATTATTTCAGCTGCTGAAGTAAGCAAAAGTGATGCAATCTTTCCAGGGTATGGATTTTTAAGTGAAAATCAATATTTTGTAGAAATTTGTAAACATCATGACATTAAATTTATTGGACCAACTCCGGAAGTTATGCAACTTATGAGTGACAAATCAAAGGCAAAAGATGTAATGATTAGAGCTGGAGTTCCTGTTGTTCCAGGTAGTGATGGTGCTATCACAGATATGGATGACGCAAAAAAAAGAGCTAAAGAAATAGGATATCCTGTAATTCTCAAAGCAGCACAAGGCGGCGGTGGTAGAGGTATGCGTGTTGTCGAAAAAGAAGATGAACTTGAAAATGCATTTCTCGCTGCCGAGAGTGAAGCAGTGACTGCATTTGGTGACGGAACCATATATATGGAAAAATTTATCCTCAATCCTCGTCATATTGAAGTACAAATTATAGCTGATGCTCATGGAAATGTACTTCATATAGGTGAGAGAGACTGTTCTATGCAAAGACGCCATCAAAAACTTATTGAAGAGTCACCTGCAGTAGTCTTAACTGAAGAGGTTAGAACAAAACTTCACGATGCTGCAGTTCGTGCAACAAAATATATAAAATATGAGGGTGCAGGTACTTTTGAGTTCCTACTTGATGCGAACCTTGACTTTTATTTTATGGAAATGAATACGCGTTTACAAGTTGAGCATTGTGTTTCTGAAATGGTAAGTGACTTAGATCTGGTAAAAATGATGATTGAGGTTGCCGAAGGAAAAAAACTTCCATCACAAGAAAGTATCACATTAAGTGGTCACTCTATTGAATGTCGTATTACAGCTGAAGATCCTATAAGTTTCTTACCGTGTCCTGGTCATATTAAATCTTGGATAATTCCTGGAGGGAAAGATGTGCGAATCGATTCTCACGCTTATGCAGGATATACTGTACCTATGATTTATGATAGTATGATTGGAAAATTAATTGTTCGAGGGAAAGATAGAAAAGATGCTATCTCAAGAATGCACAGAGCATTGAGTGAATTTAAAGTTGAAGGTATCAGAACGACCATACCTTTTCATCTAAAAATGATGGAAAATAAAGATTTTATAGAAAATAATTTTGATACAAAATATTTAGAAAATTATAAAGGATAAGGAGTTGCAATAAGGAAAAAAACCTTATTGCTTTCTCATCCTTTATACTTATCTCTTTATAATATTATCTACAGCAACCCACATATCTTTATTTGCTTTTTTCCATATTTTATTTACAAAATATCCTGTGATTTTTATACGTGATTGTGTTCTCATATTCGATGTGAATGATCTTCCCTTCTCCCAGTTTGCAATAATTACTTGAGTATCATATCCCTTATAAAGAGGTGCATCTTTTATAAATCTATATGTAAATGCTTCTGTCTGCCTAATAGCATTATATTTATCTTTCTGCTCTTTAGTAAGTAAAAGATGGGGAAAAGGATTTTCCTGTTCTTTGTTACATTGAGGAGAATTTTTCTTTTTCTTTAACATTCTCAATTCCTCTTTGTAGCTATTATTTTCTTTTTCCAACATTACTATTTTTTTCTCTTTTTGAGCTAGTTGTTCTTCATAACTTTTTCTAAGTTTAACAATATCATTTACCAAAGTATCAATACGCTTTATCTCATCATTTGCAGAGAGATTGACAGACAAAAGTGCAAAAAGTACAAAACCAAAAATTCTATACGGCATCTGAGCTCCTTCTAA
>Ga0256828_1002817_pt1 | contig 10142 bp, 6 predicted proteins | sample CV88metaG_FD_185993 | JGI IMG/M metagenome (GOLD analysis project Ga0256828, IMG submission 185993) | Hydrothermal vent microbial communities from East Pacific Rise, Pacific Ocean - CV88 | ecosystem: Environmental > Aquatic > Marine > Hydrothermal vents | place: Pacific Ocean: East Pacific Rise... | reverse complement strand
TTCCTGTGATGGTTTTTATCTTATTGACTTTTCTAAGAGTTGGGGAGATGGTTTTAGGCTCTAAGATTTCGAGTTTTGTAACTACTTCACTTATCTCACTGACAAGATTTAAGATTTTAGGTGTAATAGTAAAAGGGGGTGTATAGTTATTCATTTATAACCTCCCAATGCCCACGAGTTCCACCAACTCTTTTGATAATATCGTTAGCCTTTAACTTATCTAAGTGTTTCTGTATAGCAGATTGTGAAATATGCAAAGTTTTTGAAAGGACTTCTCTACTTATTTTTGGATCTTTTTTTATAAGTTGAAGTATCTCTCTTTGTCTTGGACTTAAATCTATTTGACCACCTATTTGACCACCTATTTGACCACCTATTTGACCACTGTTTTTATGAAATACCATTCTGATGAAATTTTGCATAAATACAAAACTGCTTTTATCATATACCCGTAAGATCCTTGGTATGCCTGAGCCAAGTTGCTCAACCATTCCTAAGTCTTTAAATATCCTCATGATCTCTCGATTCCTCGGATTTGAGACACCACTAAAAAACTCTTCTTGATTGAGACCAAGTGGTAAACCACCAAAAGATGTTATCTCTAATCTGTCATCAAATATCTCAAACTTTGGTGGTACTTCATGTGTGTAGTCATTATGGATGATAGCATTGATAACAGCCTCTCTTATAGCTATTTTATCCCATAGTGTTGACTCTATCCTATCCTTGGATGTTATCTTTGCAAAAGTTGTATTTTCAATCTCTATTTTTTCCAAAATTGCATAAGTTGCTTTAATCAAAGATGTATAACCGTACTCATTATTTTCAATTAGATCAACCCTATCTACTCCATTATACTTTGCAAGTTTAAAAGAGACACCGTTAGAATCAGCCATCATATATGCAACATAGTTGTATCGTCCATCATCTGTTAAAAATTCAAGATTTTTTGCAAAACTATCATTAAGTGTTAGCCCCTTTTCTTCGTAAAATATCTTTAATTGTCTAAAACTAAGATCCTGTCTTGGAGAGGAGATATTTCTTAGTGAATCTCTTACCCTTTTTGCAAATAGTTCCTCTATCATACGGCTATTCATAGGTTCGCTACTACTGCCGATTCTTATGAAACAACCTTTTGGACTCATCCCTTTTTTAGAGATAAAATAAGGCTTCTCACTACCACTTGCAATATTTATTTTTATGATTTTTTTATGGTTAAACTCTTCCAAGACAACATCAAAAAGCCCAAGAATTGAAGGAGAAATATTATGTTTGAGTCTGTCTTTGATTTTTAATTGCAACTCATCAAGGTTAGGTAGTTCATAGACCTGTGTTTCATCTCTACCGATATAGAGAGTACCACCCTCACTATTTAAAAATGCAACTACTTCTTTTTCCAAATCATCTGTGAGTTTTGATTTGTATTCGAGTCTTGAATCTTCAACCATAGTTTAACTTTTCCCTTTTTGTAGCACAAATGCTACACTTTGAACTACTTCACCGCCTATCTCTTCAAAAGCTCTAGGACCTAAGTGTACAAGTGTATCTATCTTATGATTTTCAAGGAGTTTTATGCGAAGTTTTTCGTATGATGAGAGAAACATCCATGAGTGTTGGTTTATCATCGCCATCAGTCCATCATCAACTGTAAACTCCAAACATCTCTCCATAAAACACGCAAATAGATCTGCTTTAGAATCAGGATAGTTTTTCTTCACAAAAGCACTTAACTCTTTATTCATCCCTTTACTTCCCATATATGGTGGATTGGTTACAACACAAGTGTACTCTTTTTGTAGAAAGTGCATAAGTTTAATGATGCTGAGTATCTCTTCATGTGTATCTCTTATAAAAAGATTGCCGCTAAGATCTCGTGCTTCTAAGCTCTCTAATATATCATCCGTATTGGCAACTGTAGGAACTATGAGTGAACCAAAGGTTTTTCCTTCGCGAAAGAGTTCTAAGTTTTCTATGAGATTATTTGTAATGAGGTCAGTACCTATCTCTTTGGCATATTCATCAAGTGCTTCTTGGCTTACTGTGAGGTTTTTCATGGCAAATACATTAGGAGAGATTTTCAGTCTTCTTAAAAACTTAGGATAGTAGTGCATTGCTCTCATTGAGAGTGCATAGTTTGCAAGAGCAGTAGCACGATCATCTATCTCCAAACCATAAAGATTTTTCGTCAGTATATGCGTTATGGCATCTTTTGTGTCGTACCCTCGCTCTTCATATATCTTCATAAGTAGATCAAAAGCATACACAAGAGCATGACCACTTCCTGTACAAGGATCTAAAAAAGTGATCTCCTCAGGAGAATTGATAATAGGAAATCTCTCCAACTCCTCCTCTTCTATGTAGTAGTTCATATTCTCACGCAGATTTGAGTCAGGGTTGTTTGCTAACCATAGTTTCCCAAGGGAGTTCTCTACCATGTAGCACACAATCCAGTGAGGGGTGAAGAGTTGTGTCGCTGCTGGTATCTCATCTTGGGTGTATTTTTTACCCATCACTTCGTCTTTTTTCTCAGAGATATAGAACTGATAGAGCCAACCGATGATCTGAACATCCTTCCAGTCATCTTCATCAACACCCTCAACTATATCTTTGATGATGGAGTGTTCTGAGAGTAGACCATCTGGCATCAAGAGTTCTGTATAGTCATTGATTCTTTCAAACATATAGGGCATAGAGTCGTTAAACTGGTTAAACATTGCTACAAGCAAAAGTTGATAAGCACTCTCAAGCTCATTTTTACTCAGAAGATCAAGAAGTTTTGTTCTGTCTATATCTAAAGAGTCATCAAGTGTGCCGCTTTGTGCTTCTGTTAAAATGTCAGGTGTAGTAAAATCACCCGATGCACTCAGTGGTCTTGTTTTAAGGTAGCCATTGACCTCCATAAAACGCAATGCTATAAAACGGTTAAACCAAGTATAGGCAATCTGCTCTAATGTCTCATCAAAAGATGCTGTATTTATCTGCTCTTTGAGCTCTTTGATAGCTGCTGATTTTTCTCGTATCTCAACACTGTCACTCTCTAAAAATTTCTCATTTTTAAAATCAATCCCAAAACGAAGTGCCTTTGCACTAATGAGATCTCTTAGTTTGTTTCTAGCTTGTGGTGCAAAACTTTTTAATTTACTTTTATTCATAGTTTGTCTCATCTTCTTCATAGTCATCAATTAACTCACTCTGTATCTCTTGGTCAATATCTTGTTCTATAATTCTGTTTTTTATTTCATTGCTAATAAGCTTTGCTCTTTTATTAAAAAATAATTCGTATTCATCTGTAGTAATACCAAACTTGTCAAAATCACCGATAAGGTGTGTAGCCATAGTCTCTTTTATCAAAGGATTAACTTTTATGAATTCTGCCATATAAACTGATGGTGCCTTTGCCTTGATTTTTCTTTTATTTAAAAAATCATCAACAATTGTAATATTTACAATATGGTTTATATAAAATTCTTCTTCACCTTGCTTCTTCAAATATGCTTTTGGAAAAAAGTGATGATAGTTTTTACTATTAGCTTGCTTTAACCATCCATTGTTTATATTGACTATAGAATTATCTATAAATGATTTCGGTTGATGATATGCCATAATAGCTAATATCGCTTTTATATAACTTCTTCCTGCACTAAACCAACCATTATTAATGATAAAATCTGTAGATGTATCTATTGCCCAATCATACTTAGGCAATGTATCTTCTAAAATTAAATCTATTCTTTTAATATCTTGAGCTAGTTTACTTTCTGTCGCAGATGAATACCGTCCAGATAATGAACATCTCCAAAAATAATCTTCTAAATATTTTTGTTTATCACCTGTAGGCTTATCTTTGTATTGATAAAAAAAGTATGCGAATGGAACAATAAGAGCATTATATGGGAGTAGTTTAGAAACCGGTATACGATAGTAAGTTCTAAAATAATCGACTGCTTTCTCAATAGCATCTATTACATCATCCCAAATATCAATAAATGCTTTTTTTTCTAATGTAAGAATAGTTTTACGCTTGCATTCTTTTACCATTATCATCGCTACAGCCTGTAAAATTGTTGCATCACTTACTGTTTCATAATTTACACTTCTTAATCGATCAATTAAATCATCATACTTTTCAGCAAGATCAAAATTTTTATCATAGTCATAAGTTTTTGCAACCATTATTTCAAATAAGCTTAATGGTTTACCACCAACATTAATCCTTGTAAAAATTTCAGTAGCAATATCTATAGGTGCTTCTTTAATTTGAATAGCTGAGAAACTATAAGATTCAATTCGCTTTTTATATTCTTCAAGTTTTTTCAAATGTTCCTGTGGATATGAAGCTAATAAAGTCAAGCCTCCATAAAGAAGATCAGTGACCTTGATGTATTGTTTATTACTAAGGTCTTGTACCTCAGTAGAAACTATTTGCTCATCTTCTTTTGCCGTAAGATTAATAAACATTTGTCTAAAGTCTTCTTCTCTGTTACCTTCACGTTTAATTACAATACCTTTAAGTGCAGCAAAAAGACTAGTTAAGCGTTGTTGCCCATCAAGTACAAAATCAACATACTCACCTTCTGCAGTATCAGGGAGATCAATCCCACCAATGTTTTTAACACTACGAAGTCTTTCTTTTGTTCTCCAAAGTATAAAAGTACCGATAGGATAGCCTTTAATAATACTATCTATCAAGGATGCAGATTTTTGTATTGTCCATACAAAATCTCGTTGAAATTGAGGAATCTTTATTTGACCTTTTTCAATCTCATCAATCAAATTGGTAAAAGTTTTTGTTTGCGGTTCAGGTAATTTCATTTTAATTCCTATAAAGATATTTTTTTATCATCTTGTATCGTTTTTAGAAGTTCAGATTTAAGCTCATTGACATAGCTTTCAACATCTGCTTCACTCTCTAAAAATCTACCGCTAAATTTTCTTTGGAGTGCAGACAACGATATAGTTGGCTTAGGTTTAGCAACCTCTATTTCACCTCTTTGGATCTTAGCATCATAGATGAGTTCATCTGCCAAATCGTTTTGTTTGGTATAGAGAGATGACATCTCGTTAATGTTGTTTTTGAGTGTATCTATAATAGGAATAGCATTGGCACTCTCTTTAGCTTCTAAAAATGGTTTTTGTACTTCTAGTTTTTGTTCTCGTGATAGATATTCATTAAATGCTTCATTACTTTGAAACTTTTCAATGTACTCATCTGCTATTTTTATAAGCTCTTGTCTCTCTTTTGCTAAAAGTGTGTCCAATTCACTTTTTACTCTTAAAAATGCTTCGTTTGCTCTTTGAGCCATACCACCTGCATAAGGTTTGTCAGAGTGTATAAAGCTGTTTAGCTTATCTAAATCCTTTTTAGTTTTAATATAAGGCAGATTTGCACTCTCTTGCATATAAAAGCGTTTAATAGCATCATAGATGTTTACTTGACCGTTATGGTTCATAAACTGTTTTATTTTTGAAATATAGTCTTCATAGTAGTCTTCTAAATCATCTTGATATTTATTTATGTTGTCAAAAAGGTCACTTTGCCCAAAAGAAGCAACTTGCTCATACAGTTCTATCGGTTTTTCTAAGACTGAAACAAATGGATACTGCTCTTTTTTGTCATAAATACTTTTGAGATTTGCTACTAAATTATGAAGTGCGTTTTGAAATTCACTATAAACTTCTTTTGGATCTGAACTGCTTAGTGGTTTTGAAAAGAGTTCATTGTATATCTCTTTGACCATTTTGATGGCGGCTGTTGGCGGGGTATAGGCTTGAATCACAACTAAATTAGGGTAACTATGGGTATTGTTTAGCTCACTACTAAGTTTTTGTAAGTCTAAAATATTACCATGTTGTTTTAGATCTACACGACCTTTTCTCCAAAGTGATGCAACCAAACAAATGATAGCCCATCTATCCCAACCATAAGGAAAAGTACCGTAAGTATCTATGAGTGTTTTGAGTGTAAGTATATCGTTTTGTTGTTTTGCAAGTAGTACCTTGTTGACGATAACCTGTTCCGCTTCTGTGAGGTTATTTTCAACACCAGCGGTAAGATCATCTGCTGCATTCAAAATAGCCGTGATATCACTCTCTTTATAGTGCTCTCTTAAAATTTTTCGTTGTGGATAAAATTCATTGATAGCTTCATTAAAAGCTGAGATGATTTTTGTCTTTGGATCGATCCCTTTTAACTCTAACACTCTGCCATTGGCGATAAACTCAGCATCTTGTAAAAGCTTCTCTATTCTTTTTGTAATATTGTTTTTACGAGTGCTATTCTCTTGTAACTGCTCATTTAAAATGCGTTTGTAGCTTTCAGAGCGTGAAGTGTCTGAAGCATACTGTTTGTAGTATTTTTGTGTTTGCAAAAAGAGTCGTATCTCTTTTTTTAAGACATCATCATTTGGGAGTTTTACTAACAGATCATGGATACCCATAGACTTACTTATGAGTTCAGATTCACTTTGCATATGATAGTAAGGGGTGATGATATTTATACCAACTTCATGTTCTTGAGAAGATTTTATGTCATCATCAAGACGACGGGTAAATTTATAGTCTTGTTTAAATTCTGGATGCGTTATCTTGGTGAGTCCAAGTGTTCCATCGTAGATAACATTTGCTAGGTGATCGTTAATAGCATAGTTATCAACAGCAATATTTTTTATCTCTTCGATAATATCTTTCTCTTCATTTGTGAGGTAAAAATAAAACTCTCCACTTCGTTGTATAAAAGTTTGGTTTTCTAGCTTATTGAGTGCTTCTTGAGTTCGTTTTTCTAATGCCAGTTTATCTTCACCAAGTTTAGAGATAAGTAGTGTAGCAATATTCTCTTTATTTGCTTTAAAACTCTCGATATAGCGAACTAAAAAAAGAGTTTTGAGCACTTTACGATCAAAAGCATCAAGCCTTGGATTTGTTTCAGAGAGGTTAATGGCATTGATAACCTCTGTTTTTAAAATCGATTGTAGCGATTCGTAGAAGTTACCAAAGTCAGAGAGTGCTCCAACTTCTTCATCTTTTAAGAGTTGAGCAGTTTTTTGAAACAGCTCAAGCATAGAACGCTCACCGACACTTTGAGCACGACCAAGCATAGCATTGTGGCGGGATAACTCTAAGAGTGATACACCAAGCAAATCAAATTGATAAGGAAGAAATGGGTAGTTGCTCTCAAAATCCTCTTCATTTTGAATCTGTTGAAACTGCATACCCTCTGTAAAATAAAAGAGAGATTTTAAGCTTGCCTGTTGCTCAAAATAATGATGTCTAAGTTCCTTTGCAGCTTCCTCTTTTTTGGAGAGAATACGCTTTTTAATCACTTCATCTGCATTGGCACTTGTAAGGTTGAGTTTCGTTTTAAATCGTCCCATAATACGAGCAAAATCGTGTTGTTGCTGTGCATTAACATCACCTGTAATAGATTCTATATCCTGTTGTGATGTGACAATAACCCATGTTTGACCATTACAGGATTCAGACAAGGATTCGACAATTGTCTGCAAGTTAAGCATCTTATTGACATCTTCAGCAATAAACTGACCAATCTCATCTACTAAAAAAAGAAACCTGAAATCACTATCTTTTGTTGCAATGTATTGCTGCACTTCTTGTGCAAATTTCATCGGAGTTAAATCATACTCTTGCTGAAACTCTTTGAGCTTATTTTTAGCTTCCTCTTCTGAGATACCAAGCACTTTTGATAGTGCTTTACCAAACTCTTTTCTTCTAATGAGTACCTGATGGCGTTTGTTCTCCCAACTATCACCAGCCTCCTCTGCATAAGCAGATTTAAACTCTTCATAAAGTCCCTCTTCATCCAAGAACTTTTCAAGCTCTGCGATATAAGGTTTTTCACCAAAATATCCTCGCATCTCATCAAAAACCCTTTGAAATACACTTAAAACACTGCTAGATGAATTACCTTGCATAATGTTGGACTGCTGGTCAATATTGAAAAGTATTGTTTGTGTAGGAGTAGAAAGTGCTTTTTTTGCATTAGCTTGTAAGAATGTATCACAAGTAGAGAGTTTGGAGAGAAATATATCTCTGTATTTATCTTGATCGCCTAAAACAACAGAAAGAATTTTAAGCAAGTGTGATTTACCAGAACCAAAAAAACCACTGATCCAAACACCAATATCTTTAGATGGTGAGCCTATGGTTGACGCATAAATATCAAAGAAAGTTTCAAGCTTATCTTCTATCTCTTTTGTGATGACATACTCATCTACTTCAAGATCTACATTCTTAAAATCATTAGCTTTAATAACACCGTCAATCTCTCTTTCAATGTCTTTTTCAAAAATATCTTTAATAATCATCTGGTGAATCTTCCTTATTCTAAATTATATGCTCTATAGTAGTTTGATCGAAATAGATCCCCACCATTACCATCATCCAAACTAAAAAGTTTAAATGTATTTCCATCATAAATACCAGGATAAAAAAACACTATAGGTTTGTTTTCTGTCTTAGAGTGCATGGTGTTTATAAGGGGATGAATCCTTTTAAAAGGATATATTTTTCCTATTCCATGAATAAATACTACATCAGGATTTTGAGTTATGATTTGCTGTTGTATAGCTTCAGCTATGATGTCATTACCAAGAGCTGAATCAAAAGCATCTAAAAAATACTCCGGTGACTCTTCTTGCTCTAATTCTAATACATCTTCAAATATATCCTGTTCTTTTAATAGATCAACACATAATGTAAATAGATCTAATTTAAGTACACTGATATTTACCTCTTGTAGCCGTTTTATAGTCATCGTAACATTTTGAGCAACAAATGTCTTCTCTTTTGGCTCATAGGGGATGATGTAAAAAGGTATCTCTTTACCAATGTTTTGGGAATGTAAAAAAGAAGAGTCTTGACATTTTGTGTAAAGCCTTTCGAAAGTGTCTGGTTTCATAGACTTCCTTTTATCATTGTAATCTCATGTGCATCCATAAGAAGTGCTTTTAAATAACTTTCATCCGTATCTTTTAAAATCAGTTCAGCAGTTGCTGTTTCAATAATAGGTTTGATAATTGTTTTGTTTTTGGTGGATTTGATAAGTGTTGCATCAGAAAGTATTTTGAAAACAACCTGCTTAAGTTTATATTTAGTAGCATCACTTTTTTTATCAAATTCATCATATAGCTCTTCTTGTTTACGAAAAAAAGCATTGATTTCATACTCTTGAATCTCAAAATCCATCATCTGAGATTTTTCATAAAGTACATCAAGACAAAAAGATTTGATGATGGGGTAGCTTTTAAGGATAGCATAGAGTAGTATAATTTTTGCATCATCAGCATCTGTAGAGATAAATCTTTGCAAAAGCTGGCTAGGGAGACTTTTTAACCTTAGAACAAGTTCACTACTTTCTCTTTTAATCGTACTGGTACTTCGATTATTGACATTTTCAAGTATCAAATAATCAACTGCTTTTTTCCAGTCTTCTTTGTCAATATATATCTTTGCAAGTTCTAACGATTCATGTAAAAAAAATGATGCACCTGTAAAAGAGAGTCTATAAATTTCCATAAGTTATCTTTTATCCTTAAATCCTAAGACTTTTTCAGCTATTAAGCATTTTTTTTCTGACAAAATCAACCTTTATTTATAATGAATTTTATTGTTCTTAATTATATAATAATAATCTTGATTAGAGCTGTTTAGCCTTAAAGTATATGTGTTTCAGAAAAAAACTTTATAATGCTTTTGAGTCATATGGTAAGCTTCCAAGACGTAATAACTAATAAGTTTGTCGACATTATTTAATAAGTATTATTCAAGTATTAAACTAATATAATACAATATTAAAAGGAGTATTTATTATGATAGTACTATTTGGTCATCAAAAGGGTGGAGTTGGTAAAAGTACCATTGCAATCAACTTTGCATATCAAATACAAAAGAAATATAAAGATCTGGCTTTGTTAGATTTAGACTCTCAAAACTCTGCTATTCTTTTTAATCAATTGCGAGAGCAAGAGAAGCTTCCTTGTATTAAATGCATCAAAGATAATGAAATAGATTTTAAGGAATTAATCAGTACTTACTCCAAAAATAACAACAATTTGCTTATAATTGATAGTGGTGGATATGACAGCGATATCAATAGAGCTGCTTTAATTAAAGCTGATTTCATTATT
>Ga0256828_1002816_pt1 | contig 10143 bp, 8 predicted proteins | sample CV88metaG_FD_185993 | JGI IMG/M metagenome (GOLD analysis project Ga0256828, IMG submission 185993) | Hydrothermal vent microbial communities from East Pacific Rise, Pacific Ocean - CV88 | ecosystem: Environmental > Aquatic > Marine > Hydrothermal vents | place: Pacific Ocean: East Pacific Rise... | reverse complement strand
AAGTGTTGTACTTGTTTTTATTTTTAGTGGGTGTAGTGGTTCAAGACAAGTTTTTGAACCAGCACATGTAGATGGGGAATGGAAACATTACAAAGATAATGATGTAGAAGTTTGCGATGTTGCATCTGGTGTTGCAACATTAGATAATCATAAGGTACTAACAAAAAGTGCTGTTTTAGATGTTGAAGTAAAACCACCGTATAGAGTTTTATCTAAAAGTGATGAATGGGTTTTAAGTTCTACGGTTGAAGGTAAACTAAAATTACAATCTATTCTAGGTAAAGACACAGAAGATTTTGACCTTAAAAAAACCATTGCAACGGCAAATGTTGATGGCGATACTTTGGCAGTTTTGTTTGCAGACAATGAAATGGCACTTTATAACATACCAGATAAAAAGTTACTTTTTAAAGAGAGTGGAGGAAGTGCTTATGCTAACGATACTCGTATAGTAAAACCATTTTTTATGAGAGGTTTAGCTATATTTTCTACACTTGATGGTAAGATAGTAATTGTTGATTTGGAAAAAAATAAAAGATTGAGAAGTGCCATAGTATCTTCAAAAAATTACTTTAACAATATTATATACTTTAATTTGGTAGATAATAAAATTATTTCAGCAACAGGTAGTAAGATATACTCTCTTTCTAAAACACAAGAGAGAGAAAAATATGAGGCTAGATATGTTACAAGTAAGGGTAAAGATATATACTTGGCTACAAAACAAGGTGAGATAGTATGGTTAAATCCATCGTTGGTAGAAAATAAAAAAGTAAAATTTCCGTTTGCTCACTTTCTAGGTCTTATTGTAAATGATAACAATGTTTATGCACTTGAAAAAGAGGGTTATCTAATAGTCTTAAATAGAGATTTATCAAGTTATAAAATTTATGAAGTAGATTTAGATGACGGTCGTACTTTTGTAGGTAATGACAAGTTTTATACATCTGATAAAATTATATATACAAAATAATGTCAAATGAGTTAGAGGCTTTTATAGAGTATATAAGTGTTGTTAAATCTCTTAGTAATAAGAGTATTTTAGCTTATAAGAGTGATTTGGAACTCTTAGAAGCTGAGTTTAAAAAACCACTCATAAAGCTTGACACTCAAAAACTTTTTTCTTTACTTGCAAATTATAAAAATAAAAGAACACTAAATAGAAAACTATCTTCTGTAAATGCTTTTTTCAATTTTTGCTACAAACAACAATTTATAGATGATGAATTAAAACTAAAAGCTTCTAAAATTCCAAAACTTCTACCAAAATTTTTAACTTATGAAGATATACAAAAATCTTTACAGCTTATAGATAGATCTGATTGGATAGGAAAAAGGGATTTTTCTCTTATACTTTTTTTATATGCAACAGGTGCTAGGGTAAGTGAAGCTTTAAATGTAAGTAGAAATGATATAGAGGATGGTTGGCTAATACTAAGACATACAAAGGGAGACAAACAAAGAATTGTTCCCATAGCAAAGTATGCAATAGAGATGATAGACGAGTATCTCTTAGATGTAAAATATGAACGAGAATTTTTATGGCAAAATTACAAAGGTGATAAACTTAGTCGTATTTCTGCTTTTAAAATCACTCAAAAGTATCTTGGTGTATCTCCACATGTACTTCGTCACTCTTTTGCTACTTCACTCATAAGTGGTGGGGCAGACCTTAGGGTAGTGCAAGAACTTTTAGGACATTCATCTTTGATGACAACACAAATATACACACATATTCAAAAACAACATTTAAAAGATACTGTAGATGTTTATCATCCTATGGCAAAAGAAAATTTTTAGAAAATAGATAAAATTAGCAAGGTATTTTGTTTAATGTGATAAAATACACCATTATAGTAAAAATAAAAAGAAAGTAGAAAAATGAAAAAATTAACACCTATTTTAGTAGTTTTAGCCATAGTTGGTATTATTGTTGGTTTGTTTTTTTCTTTGGCTTCTGTAAAGTCTATGACTGTTATTCAAAAAGGGAATGTTTCTATGAAACCTTTGAAAATGGTTGTTAACAAGTATCAAGATAGCGATTGTGGAATGGTTGTAGAAACATTGGATTATGCCTCTCAGGTTGTTATACCAGATGGTAGAACTTGGTTTTTTCATGACCATGGTGGTTTTGTGCATTGGTTAAGTGATAAGCCATTTAAAGATAAAGCAAAAATTTGGGTTATGAGTAGAGATACTCACAGATGGATAGATGGTAAAAAAGCTTACTATTCTGTAAATGATGAAACACCTATGGGGTATGGTTTTGGTGCTTATGAAAATAATGCAACGGGTCGTATAGGATATAAAGAGATGAGTTTAAAAATGTTAAGGGGTGAAACTTTAAACAACCCACTCATAAGAAAAAAGATACTAGGAAAATAGTATGGAAACTGTAAATATTTTAACAATTATAAGTATAGCATTTTTAGGTTCTTTTGGACATTGTATAGGTATGTGTGGAGGGATAGTTGTTGCTTACTCTACCATAAAAATAGATCCAAAAAGTTCTAAAGTTTCACAAAGTGTAGCTCATCTACTGTACTCATTTGGTAGAGTGTTGACATACACTGTTTTAGGTGCAGTTTTTGGTGCATTGGGTGGAGTAATAACTTTTTCAAATATGGCAAATGGGACACTTCTACTAGTAGCTGGGTTTTTTATGATACTCGCAGGTTTATCTTTAATGGGTAAAATAAAATTTTTAACAGTTATAGAACATTCTTTTTCAGGTTCATCTTTTTATAAAAATGCTTTTAAAAAGGTTCTAAATTCAAAGTCTAATTTTAGTTTCTTTTTACTAGGTATGTTAAATGGGTTACTACCTTGTGGTTTTGTTTACTTTTTTGCTATAACAGCTGCAAGTACGGCAAGTCCTTTGTACGGGGCTTTGGTTATGGCTATATTTGGTTTAAGTACTATTCCAGCTATGTTTGGACTTGGCTTTTTAACATCTTTAACATCTGCTACAAGTTTTAGAAATATGATGATGAGCTTATCGTCTGTAGCTGTAATACTTTATGGAAGTTATACAATTTATAATGGGTATATTTATATAAAATACCCACAAAAAACAGTTTCAGAATGTTGTGAATTTAATCCAGATGATATAAAGGAATCTAAATGATTTCTTTTGCTAAAAAGAAAAGCTTTAGTGACTGAATATAGTTTGGACTTTGTTCAAATTATATGAGATTTAATAAAAGGAATATATATTGAGATTCGCAGACCCAAAAAACGATTTGGCATTTAAAAAGATATTTGGTGATGAGAACCATAAAGATATACTTATGAGTTTTTTAAACTCTGTATTAGACTTTAAAAATGATAAAGAGATAACAGAAGTAGAACTAACAAACCCTTACCAACTACCAGATATAAAAGAGTTAAAAGAAACAATTTTAGATATAAAAGCAACAAACAAATCTGGTGAAACTTTTATAGTTGAGATGCAAAAAAAAGATTTGGGAGATTTTTCTAAAAGAAGTCTTTACTATACATCAAAAGCTTATGTTCAACAACTTCCAAAAGGTGAGAACTACTCTATACTTAAAAAAGTTTACTACATAGCAATAGTAGATTTTGAAATATTTGAAAATAAAAGTTATATTTCAAGACACCTCATAATAAATCAAGAAACATTGAAACAAGACCTAAAAGATTTTGAATTTACATTTGTAGAATTACCAAAATTTAAAAAAGATTTGAACTCTCTTAATTCAGTTATAGATAAATGGATATACTTTCTAAAAAATGCAGGTGATTTAGAAATAATCCCAAAAGAATTAAAAGAAAATCCATTTCCAAAAGCATTCGATATAGTTATGCAAACAGCATGGAGTAAAGATGAGATGGAAGTTTATGACTATATGAATATAAAAGCTTATGATGAAATAAATGCAATGGAAACAGCAAAAAGAAAAGCGAGAGAAGCTGGGTTAAGAGAGGGAAAAGAAGCAGGACTTAAAAAGGGGAAAGAAGAAGGGCTTAAAAAGGGGAAAGAACAAGGTTTAGCAGAAGGGAAAGAACAAGGTTTAGCAGAAGGAAAAGAACAAGGTTTAGCAGAGGGTGAGAAAAAGGCAAAGATGGAGATTGCTAGAAACTTATTAAAAGTGGGAGTGGATGTTAAGACTGTGTCTTTATCGACAGGTTTGAGTGAAGAGGAGATAGGCTCTATTATATGAATACATTAAAAGATTATTTAAATTCTCATGAAGTAAGTGAGATGCATCCATCAGATATTGCAAAGATTATTAAAAATCTTTCAGATGAGGATTTTAGTGAGGCTATAAAGCTTGTTCCAAAAGATATAGTTGGGGATGTTGCTCTTGCACTTCCAGATAGACTTTTCGATGATGTTGTCGAGTCTTTAAGTGTAGATGAACTTTCACATGCCGTAGCTGAATTGGAGTCAGATGACCAACTTGAATTTATGCAAGAACTTGAAGATGTAGATGAAAATGTAGCATCTGAGGTTTTTGAAACACTTGACCATCAAGATAAACAAGAGATAGAAAAACTTCAAGCATACAGTGAAGATGAAGCTGGTGCTTATATGCAACTTGAAGTTTTTACTGCAAAAAAAGATGAAGTTGTTCAAGATGTTATAAAAAGATTTGCAAAACTTAGAAAGGAAAATGAGCTAGAAAATGTTCAAAATCTTTTTGTTACAGAAGATAACAACAAACTTTTATACTCTATTGGTCTTGATGATCTACTTATTTTTGATTTTGAGAAAACTATTGAAGAAAATATAAAAAAAAGTGAAGATAGTTTTGAGTATAAAAAAGCTATAGATAGAGAAAACATAAAAGATGTTGTTCATTATTTTGAGCAGTATGACCTTTCTGTTATGCCTGTCACAAATGAGTATGGCATCTTACTAGGTCGTATAACATCAGATGATATTTATGACATTATCAATGAACATGCAACAGAACAGATGTATAACTTGGCTGGTGTTAATGATGAAGCTGAGGAAGATGAAGATGTTTTAAAAGCTGGGAAAAATAGAGCTGTATGGCTTGGTTTGAACCTTGTAACGGCTATTATGGCTTCACTTGTTATTGGACTTTTTTCACATACTCTTGAAAGTATGGTTGCTCTTGCTGTCTTGATGCCCATTGTTGCATCTATGGGTGGAAATGCAGGAACTCAAAGTTTAACAGTTATTGTAAGACAGTTGGCATTGGGAGACATTACCCAAAATGATGCAAAAAGGGCTATAAAAAAAGAGGTACTTATATCTCTTTTAAATGGTGGAATATTTGCTTTTGTTATAGGTGTTATTGCTTATGTTTGGTTTGGTATACCTCTTCTTGGATTGGTTATTGCTTTGAGTATGATTATAAACCTGTTTATGGCTGGTTTTTTTGGTGCGACTATACCACTTATACTTAAAAAATTTGGTATTGACCCTGCTATAGGAAGTACCGTTATTTTAACTACGGTTACAGATGTTGTTGGCTTTTTTAGTTTTTTAGGACTAGCCACTTGGATATTATTATAAAGGAAAATTGAAAATCTAATGGATTTACTTGTACTATTTTTTGTGTTGTCAGTTGGTGTATCATTTGTATGTTCTGTTTTAGAATCAGTGTTGTTGTCTATCAGTATGTCTTATGTAGCAGTTTTGGAGAAAGATTCACCAACTATTGGTAAACTTTTAAGGTCTCAAAAAGAAAACATAAACGAGTCGATAGCTTCTATTTTGATTTTAAATACCATTGCCAATACTTTAGGTGCTGCTGCTGTTGGGGCTCAGGCATCGGAGGTTTTTGGAAATGATGCTGTTGTTATAGTTTCTGTGGTTTTAACATTTGCTATACTTTTTTTATCTGAAATCATTCCTAAAACTATAGGGGCAATCTACTGGAAAGCTCTTGCTCCTATGTCTTCACAATTTATTCGTGTTTTTATTTGGATTACATATCCTATAATCTTAACAACTTTGGCAGTTACAAACAAAATCTCAAAAGGTAAAAAGGATTTACAATCTATTACAAAAGAGGAACTTTTAGAAAGTATGCTTCAAGGGGAAGATGAAGGTGTTATAGATGAAAAAGAGTCAGATGTTATAGAAAATATTTTAAATCTTGACAACATAAAAATTAGTGAAGTTTTAACACCAAGAAGTGTTGTTTTTGCACTTGATGAAAATACACTTTTAAAAGATGCTTTACAAAAAGATGAAGTGTTTAAGTTTTCAAGATTTCCAGTTTATAATGGAAGTATAGAAGATGTAACAGGTATAGTTTTGACTAAAAAGATTTTCCGTCAAGCACTTTTAGATGATAGTGTTACACTTAAAGATGTTAAAAAAGATATATTTACTATAAATGAAAATATCCCTGTTTCAAAAGCACTCGATCTGTTTATATCTAAAAAAGAGCATATGTTTTTAGTAAGCGATAGATATGACCAAACAGAGGGTATAATAACTCTTGAAGATTGTGTTGAAACTATTTTGGGTGTTGAGATTATGGATGAAAGTGATTCAACAGAAGATATGAGAGAGTTGGCAAAACAGAAAATGAAACTTAAAAGAAAAGCTAGAGAAGATAAGTAAGAGAAATTTTCTAAGAAATTTCTCTCATATCTATACTTTCTGCAACATCATTTGCTAGTTCACTCATAAGATTGAAAAGTTTGTTAGAGTGTTCTTCTGCTTCTTTAAATCTTGAAATAATCAAGTCTTTGGATTTGTTTTTAGACATACATCCACCAGTTAAGGCACATTCTATGTTTTCATTTATAAGTTCGTGAAATTGCTGATGGTGAATTTCCATCTGTTTAAAAATACTATTTGAGCCTAAAAGTTTCTGACCTTTACCATAGTACCAGCTTCCAAAACCACAATGTTTATAATCTTTTTTAAGCTCTTCTGTAACTGTTCCATTTACAACAGCAGAGTAAGAGTTTGACTTAAATAAAATATGGTCTATTTTAAAGTTAGATAGGAAAAGGGCGAAACTACTTCTACTTGATTGTTGAGAAGTAGATTTCATATCTCCACTTAGTGTTCCCATTGTTTCTGAAAATGTTGCCATTGTGTCATTTGCATTGTTTGCAATCTCACTCATATTTGAAGCATTTTCAGAGATACCATTTGACTGTTGTTGTAAGTTTTGGATTGTGATGCTTATTTCACCAGTTGCTTTTCCAGTTCTTTCTGCTAGTTTTCTAACTTCATCTGCAACTACGGCAAAACCTCTACCGTGTTCTCCAGCTCTTGCTGCTTCTATAGCTGCATTTAGTGCTAGTAGATTTGTTTGGTCTGCTATATCTTTTATGAGATTTATAACAGTTGTAATGTCATTTACATTTTGATCCATCTGTTCTATGGCAACAACAGTATCTGTTACAAGTTCACTTAGACTTGCTATCTCTTGTGTAGTTGCTGAAACTGCATTGTAAGTATCTTGTGTAGATTGTGCTGCATTTAGAGTTAGGTTTGTTACCTTCGTGAAAGAGTCTTCTGTTTCGTGAATATCTGCACGGATAGTATCTAAGTTTCCTTTCATACCACCATTTACTTGACTAAACTCTGTTGAGAGTTGTCCCATAAGCTTGTATCTTTCATTTGCTTTCATAGATGCAATAGCTTTTTGGATGGCATTTGCTGTTTCTTTAAACTCTCCATGTAAACCTGCTGGGAACATACTTCTATACATTTGTCCATTTGCAACAGCTTCTATGGTATATCTTGTTTCTCTTAGTATAATTTCCATTTGGTCAAGAGAGTTATTTATGCTCCAAGCTACTTTTTCTAGAGGTGTTTCAGACTTGCTTAAAATTATGCGAGAAGACAACTTACCATTTTGAACATCTTCCATAACAATAGCTATTTTTCTTAGTAGTTCATCTTCGTTAGTTTTGTTACTTCCAAATGAAAATAGACTCATATTCTAGCTCCTTTTTGTAGGTTTATAACAAACTCATCATACCCAACTTTATGTTCAGCTAGGAAATCATTTAGTATTTTTGAAGATGCTTCCATACCACCCCTTTTTTCTGCATCTAAAAGTAGTTTATATATGGGTTCAATAGTATCTATAGCACTTTGAGGTGGTTTTCTTCTTACTGATGTATAAGAGATTATATTTCCCCTACTATCTAAATCGGCAGTTATATAAGCTAAAACCCAGTAGTAACCACCATCTGCTCTAAGGTTTTTAACAAAACCAAAAAATTCTTTTTTATTTTGTATACAATCCCAAACATTTTTAAACGCAAGACGAGGCATATCTGGATGTCTGATAATGTTGTGATTAGCACCTATAAGATCAGCCGGTGGATAACCAGCCATTGTTGCAAAAATTTCGTTACAGTAGATAATCTTTCCTTTTGTATCTGTTTTAGATACTATAAAGTCATTATCTCCTAACTTTTTTTCATTTGATGTGATGTTCTTTGGAGCATCTTTTTTAGATAAAACTCTGTTACTCATCTATAATCTCCATCGTTAAAATATATGTTTAATTATAAGATAGTATATTAGTGCATTTGGTTAATGTATTTTTAAGTGTGTTTATTTACTATAAAGGTTACTTTATGTAACATAAAAATGATGAAGAAATTATAATTTTAAGGAAACAGCATTTAAAAATCTCTAAAAAGACTTTTAAATGGTATAAAATGTAACATTTATAGTTCTACTCTGTCTTTACCTTTTTCTTTCGCTCTATAAAGTGCATCATCTGCTTGTTTTAAAGCTGGGTCTAGGACTTTTTGGTTTTGAACATCAACATCTGAAACACCTATGCTAACACTTACATGTATAGTTTTATTGTCATTTATGATAATATTAATATTTTTTATATCTTTTCTTATTTTTTGTGCTATTGTTACTGCTCCAGAGATAGAAGTATGTGGTAATAAAAGTATAAATTCTTCCCCACCCCATCTACAAACAACATCACTTTTTCTACCTACATTTTGTAGAGTTTTTGCTATGGAAATTATGACATCATCACCAATTTTATGTCCATAAGTATCATTTACTTTTTTAAAGTCGTCAATATCTAGCATTATAATACTTATAGGTTTTCTCTCCCGTTTAGCAATTTTAAGTATAGTTTCACTCATTTGTGTGAAGTATCTTCTGTTATAAAGTTTTGTCATAGGGTCTATGGAAGCTATATATTCAAGTTCTTTTTCTCTATTTTTCATATCTGTTATATCATACATAAATCCAACATAACCTATGATTTTCCCTGTGTTTGAGTACAAAAGATTTTTTTGAATTTTGAAATTTCTTAGTTTATTTGTTGTAATTAGTTTGATTTTTGTTTCGTAGGTTTGATTTTGTTTCGATTTGTATAGTTTTTTATCTTGTTCTTTATAAAAACTTATCTCATCTTTTGAAAGAATATGATGTAAATCATCAAGTTTTTTACCTACAATATCTTCAACTTGAACTCCAAGTAGATTTTTTGCAAATGCTTTGTTGACACTTACAAAAGTACCAGCTCTATTTTTATATATAATAGGATTTTCTATTGTATTTATGATGGTATTGAATACCATATTTTTTACTTCTAGTTCATTTTTCAATTTTCTTTCATTTTTATACAAAAATAAAATAGATAATATGATAATAAAAACACACCCAAATGCTTCAAAAAACAAAGTATAGTCTGTTTCTTTTGTGTACTCAACACTAATCCAGTCATTAAATATTTTTTGTATTTCATAATCTTCCACATTCGTAACTAATTTTTGAATAATATGAAATAGTTGAGGATTGTTTTTGTTGACAGCTATACTTAAATCCAATTTTTTATCTAACTCACCAGAAATTTTTAGTTCACCTAGAAAGCTTTTTTGAATATTGTAACTTACATCAATCAATGTTCCAATATATCCATACACTCTACCACTTTTAATTAGCTTTAAACCATCTTTTACATTGTTTACTTCTATAAATTTAATCTTTGGATACCTTGTTGTTAAAAAGTTTTTATAAAAATCATCTTTTAAAATAGTGATTTTTTTACCAGATAGTTTTGTGAAATCATCTATAAAAATAGCATTGTTATTTGTTGCCAAGACCAAAGGTATTTTAAAATAAGATGATGTAAAATTGAGATATTTTTTATCTTGTGAATAATTACTCAAAGGGAGTAAATCGCACTCACCATT
>Ga0256828_1002814_pt1 | contig 10148 bp, 8 predicted proteins | sample CV88metaG_FD_185993 | JGI IMG/M metagenome (GOLD analysis project Ga0256828, IMG submission 185993) | Hydrothermal vent microbial communities from East Pacific Rise, Pacific Ocean - CV88 | ecosystem: Environmental > Aquatic > Marine > Hydrothermal vents | place: Pacific Ocean: East Pacific Rise... | reverse complement strand
TATAAAAAGCTTATCAGCAATTTTATCTACAAAATATCTATCGTGGCTTACGAAAATTACAGCACCTTTAAAATCCATTAAATACTCTTCTAAAATATTGATAGTTGGAATATCAAGGTCATTTGTAGGTTCATCTAAAATCAAAACATCATAATCTTTTGTAAAAAGCAAAGCTAATGCTACTCTTGATTTTTCTCCACCACTTAAAATTCCTATTTTTTTATCAAGAAATTCTTTTGGAAAAAGAAATTGTTTTAAATATCCATACACATGAAAATTTCTTCCTCTTACTTCAACTCTATCTCCACCCATAGGGCAAAAAGTTTCAATTAAAGTTTTATCATCTTTTAGCATTCTTCTGTTTTGGTCAAAATATCCAATTTTTATATCCCCTTTTTTGATTTTACCACTATCTATATCCATTTCACCTAACATAATTTTAAGTAATGTTGATTTTCCTGCACCATTTGGACCAACTATTGCGATTTTGTCTTTTTGGAGTATTCTGGCACTAAAATTTTTAATAAGAATTTTATCTCCAAGTTTTTTAGAGATATTTTCCATTTCAAATAGAAGTTTTTGTTTGTTTATTTTTTTATCTTCTTTTGCCATAAGTTCTCTTTGAAGCTCTAAGCTCATTTTACGAATTAATGAAGGATTTTTTTTGGCTTGTTCTCTCATCTCAATTACTCTTGCTTTTCTTCCTTCATTTCTTTTAAGTCTTGCTTTTACTCCTCGACTAAGCCATTCTTCCTCTTTTTTAAGGATTTTAAGTAAAGTTTCGTGTTCTTTTTGCATATTGTATAAAAGTTGTTGTTTTTGTGTTAGATAGCTTTCATATCCACCATTAAAACTTCTAAGTTTGCACTCTTCAATCTCTACTACTCTTGTAGCAAGTCTATCTATAAAATATCTATCGTGAGAAATTACTACAAATGTATATCTTTCTTTTATTAAAATCTCTTCTAAAAATTCTACCATATATACATCTAAATGGTTTGTAGGCTCATCTAAAAGTAAAATATCAGGTTTTTGAAGCAAAAGTGAAGCTAAGGCTACTCTTCTTTGTTCTCCTCCACTTAAAAAATTTACATCTTTATTTTCATATTTTTTTAAGTCAAATTCTTTTAAAATTCTTTCAATCCTATCATCTAAATTCCAAGCATTATGAATATCTAAAAAGGTAGTAAGTTGATGAATTTCTTCTTGAAGTTTTTTGTCTTCTGGATTTTGGGCTAAGTCAATTATTAATTTGTTATATTTTTCGTGAGCAATTTTAAATTCTGTAAGTTCATTTTCTATCGCTTCTTTTACAGATAATCCAGCTTTAAAAGAAGGCATCTGTTTTAGTCTTTTTATTTTTATTCCATTTTGAGTAATTATTTCTCCATCATCAGGTTCAATTGTTTTATCTATAAGTTTAAGTAGGGTGCTTTTTCCACTTCCATTTTTCCCAACTATTGCTATTCTTTCACCCTCTTCAATATGAAAATCAATTCCACATAAAATTTTTTGAGCTTCATATTGTTTTGAAATTTCGTGCATATTTATTAAAGCCAATAATACCCCTTTGAATTTTTTCGCAATTGTATCATATTCTAAATGAATAGAAAATTAAAATATAAAGCTCTAAATAGTTCATTCTCTTTAAAAAAAACCAATTTTATGATAAAATTTAAATCTTAAATTACAAGGATAATTATAAATTAAAAGGATTTAGAATGAAAAAATTTGCAGTTATTGGAATATTAAGTGCTGTTGTAGCTTCTTCTGTAATGGCAGAAACTGTAACAAAATCAAATGATGGGTTGGGAGATTTCTTAATTGCACCATATTATCAAGCGAAAAATAATGTATGTAGTGAAATTAGAGTTACAAATACAAATGAAAAATCATCTATTTTAGCAAAAGTAGCATTTAGAGAGCAAATTTCATCTCAAGAGGTTGATTTACCTATTTTCTTATCTCCAGGTGATGTATGGAGTGGAACAGTATGTCAAATAAATGGGCAAGTTATTTTAAAAAGTACAGATGATTCAAATCATCCAGCTGCAAGAGCTGTTTTACAAGTAGGTAAAAATTTGGACCAACAAAGTATCATTGCGGGGCATAAAAATATAGATTTTTCTGCAGGATATGTAGAAGTTTATCCTATTGCTCAATTTAAAGAAACTACAAAAGCAAAAATAGATAAAAATATTTTAGTAAAAAGATGGGATTCTTTAATTAGTGGAAATACAAATTTAGCAAAATTAAGAAAAAATGGGGTTGATGGAAATAGTTTAACAGGGGAAGTTTTATTTAAAAAAGGATATAATGCACCTATAACTGCAACAGAAAAAATGGTTGCATTTAAAGGAACTCACGATAAACAATTGAGTGGAAGTGTGATAAATTATGGAAATGATACAGCTCCAGACATTTTACTTGGAGTAGCAAAAAAACAAAAATTATTAAAAATTATGCAACATTCATCTGCAATTTTTACTTATGATAATAGTGGAGATGACCAATATATAGTATTTACTTATCCTTTTACTTATAAAGAAGGGCAAATTAGAAAATATAAAGTTGTTGTAAGAGATATGAAAGAAAATAAAGATGTAAAACAAGATGTTGTTATTTTTTCTCCAGCACCTGTTAGAAAATCTAAAACTATGTTGAATGAAGTGGCTATTTTATCTGTATCTGATATTATTGCTAAAACATCAAATCCAGATATGTTTACAAAAGGACAAATTCAAATTCAAGATATTACAAATATGACTAATGAACAACTTGGTTCTAATAAAAAAGCATCATTTATTGCTACTTATATAAGAACTGGTAATGATAAAAAAGGTCAACAAATTATAGTAGATGCTCAAAATGTTATTACTAAAAAATAATTTAAAAGGGATTTTTTCCCTATTTATTTTTTTTCCACTATTTTTGTTTGGAAGGGATTATTTCTCTATTTATAATGCAAAACAATCTAAATTTGCTTTTTATATAGAGAAAGGTAATTATAAAGTAGTAGTAGTTGATGCTCCAAAAATAGATTATTATTCTTATGCAGGATTTAAATTTTTTATACCAGATTTTACTCAAAGTTTTTCTTTACAAGTTTTAAGATTTAATTCTGTTGGATATATAAATGGATATTTAGCTAAAAGTCCTTATTTAAATTCAAATCAAATTATCGCTGATAATCCTAATAATTTAAAATATTATTTTACAGATTATAATACAGATAATAGGCAATTAGATTATCTTTTAAATGGTAAAATAATGCTTTATCCAAATGTTACATCATTAGCTATTGAAGCATATCATATTCCATTAAAAAAGAAATTAAATACTCCATTATATTTCACTTTTTTGCATAATAAAAAGAAAAATAATTTAAAATATTTAGTTTATTCATATTCAATGATTTTAAATAAAAAAAAGGTTGATGAATATGTAAAAAAATATTTTAAAATTAAAAATTATAAAGATAGAAAATTTGATTATTTATATACTTATATTTTAAATTTGCATAATAAACCACAAATTAAAGTATCTAAAAAAACACAAAAAAAATCAGAAAAGAAAAAAAAGAAAGTTGTATTTAGGTTAGATACAAAAAGAATTTTTTATCTTCAAGATTTCCCTATAAAACCAAATAGATTTGATACAAAAAATGTAGAATTAGAGATGTTAACTTTAAAAAGTGATATACAAGATATAAATTATAGTATTCATGATTTAGAAAATTATTTAATTAAAAAATTAAATACTAAAGTTTTATTATTTCCAAAAGATGTTTTACATTTTATAGATACATATTTTGAATCTATGCAAAAAATAGATAAATTATTTCCTTTAGTACAAAAAATATATAGAAAAAGATATAAACCTAAATGTTTTTTTGACAATAATAATATAGATAAACAATGTTTTAACAATTCAGATTATTTTTATAAATATGTGTATTATTTAGGTTTTGAAAATAAACTACCAACTCCTGAAGAGATTTTAGGGTTTGGAGATTATAAATCTTTTAATAAAATAGCTATTACTTACTATCATTTAGGAGATTTTGATAAAGCTAAGTTATATCTTTTTAAAGCTTATGCTTTAGCACCTATTGAAGATAGAGGAGTAATAGCACATAATTTAGCATCTTTATATTATTTAAATGGAGCTTATGAAAAAGATGTACCAAAAGAAGTAGTTAAATATCTAAAAGAAAGTAGCTTGGCAATGGATATTTTTAATTTAGGAGTTTGTTATTATATTGGATATGGAGTTGAGGAAAGTGATTTTATTGCAAGGAAATATTTTGAAGAAGCTTCAAAAATGGGAATAAAAAAGGCTACAAAAAATTTAGAGATAATGAAAAAATTTAAAATAGGATTAAAAAAATAATTTAATTTTAATCTTATTATTTTTTTCAATATCTTCTTTTGTCAGATAAAAGTCTTTCCCTTTTACAAATAGAGTATTATTTTCAAATTTTAATTCTAATTTTTGATTAGATAAATTTTTGTTTAATGTTTTTGTAAGCCATACAATATATGATAGATTTTCTAAAACTTTTTTATCAGGAGCTAATTCTTTATAAAAAGATAAATACTCTTTTTTTATTTTCTTTTTTTTGTAAAATTTAATTATTTTAGAAATAAGTATTCTTTCTTTGTGAGTAAATCCATAATGTAGTGAATTTAATAATAAATAATTTGTATGTTTGTGTGCTGAATAAAAATCTATATAATTTCCTGCTGTTGATAATTTAACAGCATATTTTAAATATTTTTTGTATGTATCATCTAAGTTATGATATGGTTTTAAGATATCAAAAAGTTTTGTAGCCAAATTGACTTCATAATTTGATATTTTTTTATTTATTTGATAAATGTCTTCAATACTTTTTACACTAGGATTAAAATTTTTTGGAAACATATTGTTTTGACTTCTTAATAAATCAGCTAAAAATACACCTTCTCTTACACCAACTCCACTAGTTGTAATATTAGAGGCTTGTAATTTATTTATAGATTCTTTTAAAATTAAAGTTCCCTCTCTAATAACATCTAATCTTTCATCTTTGAAACCTAAACTTTTAAGCTCTTCATTTGAAGCATTTATAATTAAATTAAAAAATTCTTTTTCTTTATTTATTTCATAAGAAAATCCGTGTAAAATATTCAAAGGATATTCATTTTTTTTCATTATACTTTTACTAAGAGCTCTAATACTACCACCAATACCTATAATGTTTTCTGTTTCAAAATGTTTAGGAAGTTTAGAAAGTTCATTTTGTATGTAGTTTTTTGCTTCTTTTATATTATTTTTATCAAAAAATAGCTCTTTTAATCTAACTGTTCCTAGATTTAAAGAGATTGTATCTGTAATTTTTTTGTTTTTAATTACAGCAAATTCTGTACTACCACCACCAATATCGATAGTTATTCCATCTTGAATAGGTAATAAATTACTAGCAGCAATAGCTCCAAATAGAGCTTCTTTATTACCATCAATAACTTTTATATTTAATTTTAATTCTTTTTTTACTCTATTTAAGAAAATAGATTTATTGGGAGCTTCTCTTACTGCACTTGTAGCTACAGCTAAAATCTTTCTTGTTTTGTAGCTTTTTGCTATAATTAAAAACTCTTTTAAAGCATTTATGGCTCTTTGGATAGGAATTTCTTGTAGATTTCCGTTATTTTCGTAAGCATTTTCACTTATTCTTACTTTACTTTTAAGTTCTTTTAATAAAACAAAGCCAAAATGACTTGTCTTTTTAAATATGGCCATTCTTGCAGAATTTGAACCAATATCTATAACTGCAGTTATTTTAGCCATATTAAAAATCTTTATTTAATTGTTCTGCTTTTAATTTAAGCTCTTTTGCATTTTCAACATTATCTGGGTCTGGCATAATACAATCAACTGGACAAGCAGGTACACAAGCAGGTTCACCACCTTCTTCTATACATTCTGTACATCTATCAGGGTCAATTACATATATAGGCTCATCTGGCTCAATTGCTTCATTTGGACATTCATCAATGCAAGCATCACAAGCTATACATTCATCAGTTATCATTAAAGACATTAAATCTCCTTTTTATTTTTTCGATTCGTTTTTATATCATAAAAATTTCAAAATATCAAGAGAGAGAAAATTTATATCCTCTTCTTCTTACAGTTTCTATTGTTGAAATTCCTAAGTATTTATCTATTTTTTGTCTAATTTGATTTATTGCTACTTCTATAACATTTGGTGTTACAAGTTCAGGCTCTTCCCAAATAGCATCTAAAAGTTGTTCTTTTGAAATTATTTGATTTGGATGTTTTGCTAAATAAGTAAATACTTCAAAAGGCTTACCTTTTAGTTCAATAAGTTGCGATTTATATGTTATTGCTTCATCATTTGGTGAAATAATTAAATCTTTTATTATTATTTTATTACTTTGAGAAAATCTTATTTTTGATTCTATTCTTGCTATAAGTAATTCAAAATGGATAGGTTTATGAATATAATCATCTGCTCCAGCTTTTAGAATTTCTATTTCAGTTTCTACATTAATATCATCACTTATCACAATAATTTTTGTAATAGGAAAATTTGTCCTAATCTCTTTTATAAATCCAAGAATTTCATTTTTTCCAAAATTATAATCAACAATAATTAAATCATAATTTCTAATATTTGTAAAATATTTTGTATCAGCTAAGTTAAGAGCTTCATCAGTTTTATAATTGTGTTCTTCTAATACATTTTTAATCATTTTATTAAGAGCGGAATCGCTTTCTGCTATTAAAAATCTCAAAACTTCTCCTTAAATTTTTTTTAAAATTATAGCTAAAATTTAAGATAGTTTTAATATTTTTTTAAAATTTTTGCTCCAACTATCATATCATTTAAAATATTTGGTTTTAAGATTTCTAAATTTATTTGTTTAATATTAGGATATTCATTTTTTAAATAACTACAAATATAATCTAAACTATCTTCTAAAATTTCAAACTTTTTATTTTGAAGAATATTTTTTATAATTTCACTGACTTTAGCATAATCTAAATATTTATCATTATATTCATAATCAATAATTGTATTTATAATTACTTTTTGAGGAGTAGTTCTTTCAAAATCTAATATTCCTATAATAGTTTCAAATTCAAAATCTTTAATTATTATACTAAACAACTCTTTTTTCCTCCCCATTTATAAGTCTTATGATATTTGGAATATGTTTATAAAATACAACAAAAGCTATAATTAAAAGAGGAGCATGACTACCATCAAATAGATTTGGATGAATTATATAACTACTAAAAATACCAACTAAAATACCAACTAATGATGATATAGAAGAAATTTTTAATGTTTTTGCCATACCAAACCAAACTATTAAACCAATAACAGTTTCAATAGGAAGTAATACAAGTAAAGCACCAGCTGTAGTTGCTACCCCTTTTCCACCTTCAAATTTTAAAAATGGAGAAAAACAATGTCCAATAACTGCAAGAACAGCAATTGTATATTGAGTTTCTATACTCATATCCATAAATTTAGCTATTAAAATAATTATTGCCCCTTTTAAAGCATCAAAAGCTAAAGTCATTCCTGCTACTTTTTTAGCAATTTCTGGTTTAAATTCTTTTAATACTCTTAAAACATTTGTAGCACCAATATTCCCACTTCCGTGTTCTTTGACATTTATTCCATATTGTTTAGCAAGTAGATAACCAAAAGGGATACCACCTATTAAATAAGCTATGATATAAAAAATTAAATTTTCCATTTTTATCCTTTATTAACTATACTAAAACTTAAATTATTTATTTTTGAGTGTTTTTTGATAAATTGATTTATCTCATCTAAACTTAATTGTTCTATAAGTTTTAGTTCTTTTTTATAGTAATCTTTTTCATATCCATAATAATATTCATTAAATTTAGTTGAAAGTTTTTGATTTAGTGTTTCATTTCTTAAAGGTTCACTTCCTATCAAAAATTGTTTAGCTTGTAATAGTTCTTCTTTTGTTATTCCATTTGAAGTGAATTCTTTGATAATATTTTTTAGTTTTTCTATTGCATTTGTTTCGTTTTCAAGTTTTGTTTGAAGATGTCCTTTTAAAACAGTTGTATGATTTGTAAAAGAATTTCTTGCATAAGCAGAATAAGCAAAACCATTTTTTACTCTAATTTCTTCCATCATTCTACTACCAAATCCACCAGCACCTAAAACAAAAGTAGCTAATTTAGCTTTATAAAATTCAGGTTTATCTATTTCAAAAGGGGCATTAAAATATATATAAGATTGTTCAGTTTGTTTTTTTATAGTTATATTATTTTGTTTTGGATAGAAAAAAGGGATTTTTTCTTTTTTTCCTTTTGGGAAAATATTTATAAAATTATCAAAATCTATTTTTTTAAAATTACCACCTACTACAAAAGTTATATTTTCTTGAATAAAAAATTTTTTAAAATAATTTTTAATATCTTCTAAACTAAAATCTATTTTCTCTCCTATTATTGGATAAGCTAAAGGAGTATTTTTAAAAGATATTTTATTTAAATTTATATTTGCTAAATAATCAAAATCTGTTTGTTTTCTTTGAATAGTTGATAAAATCTCTTTTTTTGTTTTTTCAAATGCTTCTTGAGTAAAATTTGGATATTGAAGAAGTTCTTGTAATAATTTCAATGCCAAGCTTTGTTTTTCTTTTAAGAATGAAGAATGAATAGTGATTGTTTCTTTTCCTGCAGAAATAGATAAATGAATACCGTTATTATCTAATTTTTCTAAAAATTTAGTATTAGGATTTTTATAAGAACCTCTGTTATTTAAGAGTTTAGCTAAAAAATTTGCAAGACCCTCTTTTGCAAAAATAGAACCACTATTTTCAAAAATAATTTCAAAAATTACTCTATCTAAATTATCTTTTTGTGTAATTATCATATAAATTTCTCCAAAATTTTTTTTGAATTATATCAACTTTTATATAAAAATTTTGATATAATCAAGAATATTTATATATATAGTTAACAACTTATTATAATAAAAGGAAAAAATAATGAAACTTAAAAGATTTTTATGGGCAATTTTATTTGGATTTAGTTTTTTATATGGATTAGGAATAGGTGGTGGAGGCGGTGGGAGCCTCGGTGGAGGGGGGAGTAGTGATGATAGTGATGATAGTTCTTCATATACTACACCACAGGCAAATTATAGATTTGATTCTTGTTTTTGGAATGGTAGGTATGATATTTTTGATAATACAGATAACCATTATGATGGAAATTCTACAATTTATGCAAAAACTGAAAATAATAATTCAGTTGAAGGAATGATTTGTCATGTAGGAGATTTTACCCATAATTCAGAAGATGATAATAGTGATTTAGATGATGATTTATTAGTATTAAATAAAAATGCTTTAAATGGAGATAATAATATAACTATAATGATGTGGATAAAAACATCTCAAGATGGTGCCTTTACTTTAGTTTCTGCTTCAAATAAAGATACTCACGATGAACTTAGAATTTATTTTACAGATGGTAAACATTTTAAACCTTATATAAAAGGTAAAACTATAGATGAAATAGAAATAGATACTAATGTAAGTGATGATAAATGGCATCATATTGTTTTTAGAAGATATGGTGATGATGGTAATCTTACAGTAGATGGAGATAATACTTATAATTTTAGTATAGATGATAGTAGTGGGGATTTTGATGTAAAAGGACTTGTAATTGCACAAAATCAAAATAGAACATTTGGTAAATATAAACATTCAGAAGAATTTAATGGTTATATAGATGAATTAAAATTTTATGATAAATATTTAGATAATGATGAAATAAAAGATATTTATAATAATGAAAAAGATAGAAAAAATTATAATGGAGAGGATAGAAGTTGTAGTGCTTGTCCGATAGCAGATTATAAAATGGATGAGTGTTTTTGGAATGGTAAAGATAAAGAGATTAAAGATAGAAGTAAAAATAAAATAGATGCTACATCAAAAAATGGAGCTAATACAGTTAAAAAAGGAACTTGTCATTCTGGAATATTTAATGCTTCAAATAGTGAAGAAATTGAAATTCCAGAAAATGATGAGTTTAATATTACAGGTTCACAAGCTTATATGGCTTGGATAAGA
>Ga0256828_1002813_pt1 | contig 10148 bp, 6 predicted proteins | sample CV88metaG_FD_185993 | JGI IMG/M metagenome (GOLD analysis project Ga0256828, IMG submission 185993) | Hydrothermal vent microbial communities from East Pacific Rise, Pacific Ocean - CV88 | ecosystem: Environmental > Aquatic > Marine > Hydrothermal vents | place: Pacific Ocean: East Pacific Rise... | reverse complement strand
GTCAAAACGGCGAGTAACGGTGCTCTGATGGCCTATGGTGCCGTCGGTGTGACTGCAACGAGCCATAGACTCTACAAGGCGAACCTGACTACCGGAAATGTCGATGATTCGGACAATATGTCGTTTGGCGATCCCGACGGGGACAACGGAACGGTCGACGGTACGGCCTTTCTGAGTGATAACGGCGCCAAACTCTATATAGGGAACAACGGCAGCGGAAATATCTATCGTATCGACAACATCGAATCGGACGCGAATGCCGTATTGGATCTCTATTCCGACAAAGGCGTATCGGGTAACGACGGAGCATCCTGCAGAGATTCCAATTCCAGTGCAGTGGATACAGATGGAGACGGCATTGCGGATCATTTCGATCTCGACTCCGACAACGACGGCATCCCCGACAATGTGGAAGCCCAGAGAACGGATGGCTACGATGCCCCTGACTCCACCTGGGACGACGGAGACGGCGATGGGATGGCCGATCAGTACGATCCTGACAATAACGGTACGGCTGTACCGCTTCCCGATATCGACGGTGACGGTACCCTCGACTTTCTCGACAGCGACAGCGACAACGACGGCTACACCGACTGCGAAGAGGGGCTTCCCGACACGACGGCGAACAAAAGCTGCCCTGTCGCTTCGGTCGAGGGGAACGGACGGGTTTCATGGGCGGGATCTTCGGACTACAGCGATATCAACGGTATCGTTGATACGCCCTCGAGCGACCTTTTCAATGAAACCGGTGATACCTCTGAAGTGGGCTACCGCGAATTTCTCTGTGGCAAAGCTCTGACTACCCTGACCAAGCGTAACTGGAAGCTTATCAGTATTCCATGTGATACGGGTAGTATCAGTATACAGGATCTATTGGGGAATAGTTTGGGACAGTATGGGGAACCAAGTACCGGAGGGCAATGGGTGATGTATCGCCAGTCTGCACTGGTCGCCAATGACGCTGGGAACGATAATTTTGAGATCAATACCACAAGCAAACCAAATACCAACAAAACCAAACTTGATGGTGATGACATTGTTGTACAGGGGGTTGGTTACTGGATCATCTGGGATGACGGTGCAAACAATGAAGTTAATGTTACCATTAATGAAAGCATTGATGGGATCAATCCTACTCAGACTACCGATGCAGACAATGATGGTATCGATGATCCGGATTTTACAAAAGTGTATGAACGTGGTGTTCCCAATAACGACCTAGAAAACGGTTGGGCAGAATTCAAAAAATTTATGGCAGGCAATCCGTTCCCCTATGCGTTCGAGGTGAAAAACCTCTATTTCGCACATGATGTAGGAACGGGTAGTTATTATCCGATGGGAGATGCAAATAACGATACCTATATCAATGCGACTTTCTATAAATATGATAGCTCTGACAGGTCCAGCAAGAGTGTTACAGATGGTGGAGGGTATGAAGCTGTAAATCCCGGAACACCAGGATTTACAGAAGGTGGTATCAAGGCAATGGAAGGCTTCTTCATCAAGATTAACGGTATCGCAGGAGAAACGAAAAGCAACGGTTTTGCCTATCCTCTGATCACAAAAAACGGGAGTGGGAACTAAAACACAGTTCTTCTCCTACAGGGTTTTTTTTTAATTGACTTCTCGCTAACACAACTATGTTATAATTCCACAAACAACACTACTAAAACTAACCATTGAAGTATATAAATGTATTGAACTATACAAGATGGAAGGAAAACAATGAAACCAAAAAATAATAAAATAACAAAATGGCTGCTGATTATTTGCTTCTTTTCAGGCATCAATCTGCAGGCTGCTACACTTGATTGGGATACTGTAGGCTGGAGCCCTGACGGAGCATTAAACCAGTACTACACAGATGTGAATGCTTCTGGTATTGATATCAATGTTACTGTTACTGGAGATACTGACAGGTTGATAAATAGTACACCCAAACTAGATAATGACAATGGGAATCTAAATAATTCAAATTTTTTTCTTTATTCTGATTATAACAGCAATAGCCAGAGTGTAACCGTTACTCTCAAGTTTTCCGTTCCTGTTCAACTCTCTGATCTGAAATGGAGAGATATCGACTATTATGCTGGAGGTTCTTCCCAAAACGGATTTGATGATAAAATTATTGTCAGTGCCAAAGATGTAAATGGTAATACCATATACGACAGTAACCGTACGTTAGGAAGTCATATTGAAAGTAATGCACGTGGAGAGTATGAATCGGATGACTCTGGAAATTATTCACCGGAAGATTCTTCAGCAATAGCAACGCTCTATTTTACTGATACCTATGTTACAGAGTTATCATTTACCTATACCAATGGAGACTCTTCTCCCGATGATCCAGGTGCACAGGCGATCTGGTTTGATAATTTTACTTTTAAAGCCAAAGATACAGATGGTGATGGTGTTGCAGATTTTAGAGACATTGATGATGATAATGATGGTATTCTTGATGCTGTCGAAATGCAGGGTGGCGGAACATGCGCGCATGGTTTCTTTCAAGTGATCAGCGGACAGCTTAAGCGCTATGATACAGAGTACGATGTCTATCTTGATATAGGTACGAAGAAAACACGTTACAATGCATTGGGATACGATAGCAGTACAGGGAAATTCTATGCTTCTGTAAGGGCTTCCGGGACAGATGATTATGGAACAGCTATCGATAAAGGTGACCTTATAGAGATTGACCGTTACAGTGGTATGATCAAAAAAGTGTATGATGGAACCGATAATACATCAACGAGTGCAGAATCAAGCGCTGCAGATTTCTATAATGGGAAATACTATTTTAGAAATACCGATGATTCCCGTACCTTGTATACATGGGATACCGTTGTGGGTGATCTGAATAAAACAGGTTCCGACACAGTGACACCGCTTGATTTTGCTATTATTGGGAGTAATTATGCTTATGGTGCACGAACAACCGATACGGCAGTAGGAGCGACCAACAATACAAAGCTTTATACTATCAATCTTGAGAATGGAAAAGTCACTAATGTACGATTTACAGTAACTACACCTGACGATAATAATTTAAGTAATGCATGGGGGGCGGCATTTGTAGCTAATAGCAATGAACTGTATTTAGTGAACAACAATGGCTATATCTTTCAAATTTTAGATTATAATACTTCCACACCTACGGCTCGATTTGCCTATGCATCGGTCTCTACCAGCAGTAATGACGGTGCAAGTTGTAGAGATAGTGACCAATTTGCAGTAGACAGTGATGGGGACGGAATTCCTGATCACCTTGATCTTGACAGTGATAATGACGGCATCCCCGATAATATAGAAGCGCAAAGTACTACGGCATTTACCGTACCATCCGGTATAGACAGTGATAGTGACGGACTTGATGATGCCTATGACAGTACTGCCGATGATGGAGCAGCTGAGAGTGTTGGTCTGATCCCTCCTGATACCGATGGAGACAACTACGCAGACTTTCTTGATACCGATACAGATAATGACGGATATACTGACTGTGAAGAGGGTATAAACCCAACACAGGGGGAAAACTGTCCTCTTTCTGGTGATGTAGGGGTTAATGGCTTGCTGGACAGTTTGGAAACAGGAGGTGACCAGGGATATACCAATGTCAATAACGATATCACCGACCCCGATCCGGACAATGGAAGTACCGATATGCTTAATGAGTATCAGGATGCGAACAATCCACAGGCGGCATACCGTGAATTTATGTGTGGTAAAGCACTGACAACTTTGACAAAAAGAAACTGGAAGCTTATCAGTATCCCGTGTAATACAGGTAGTAATACGATACAGGATCTATTGGGTAACAGTCTGGGGCAGTATGGAGAGCCTAGCAGTGGTGGACAGTGGGTCATGTATCGTCAGTCTGCACTGGAAGCCAGCGATCCTGCCAATGACAACTTTGAAGTCAATGCAACACATACCAATACCAATAAAACCAAACTAGCCGGTGATGATCCTGTCATACAGGGTGTCAGCTACTGGATCATCTGGGATGATGGACAGGGGACTCCTGAGGTCAATGTGACCATCAATGAGAGTATTGGAGGTATTAGTCCGACTGCCATTTCTGATGCCAGTGCTGACGGTATTGATGATCCGGACTTCACAAAAATCTACAAGTCCGATCTGCCTGATAATGATGTCCTCAATACAGCCAGTGATTACAAGAAGTTCATGGCAGGAAACCCTTTCCCTTATGCCTTTACAGTGAAAGATCTCTATTTTGCACATGATGTTGGGAACGGATCTTATTACCCAATGGGAGACAATAATAATGATGATTATATCAATGCTACTTTTTATAAACATGATGCTCCGAACCTTGGTCCTGTCACCGGTTATGAAGCGGTTAATCCTGCAACGCCGGGTTTTGCGAACGGTGGCGTAAAAGCGATGGAAGGTTTCTTCATCAAGATAGAAAAAATAGATGACGATACTGCAAGTAACGGGTTTGCCTATCCGCTCATGATGGAGAATGGAAGTGGAAATTAATATTTGATCCACACTATCCAATTTTACACGATAGAGATACTTTCCCCGGAATATCCGGGGTTTCCCTTTCTTAATAGAAAATTAATAAAAAATTATATATAATAAGACGATCAGTAATGCAATATGGCATTGCTCTGAAATCTTAATGATAATGCTACACCCGTTGCGAAGCGGGGTCAGAAAGCCATGGGTCTCACGTAGATCGCCAGGTTGCCTACAAGAATAAATATATACAAATATACCGAATTACCAGAGGGAGATACTGTTTTATGGCTACACAAAATGAAGAGACAGTCGAGAAAAAGACGGATAGTACGCTGCACAAAGAGCGCCGCAGCTTCTTGAAAAAGTCAGCGTATGCCGCGCCTACACTGATAGCGATGGGAGGGCTGCTCAAACCTACTCAGGCAAAAGCGGCAGATGATTTTGGTCCGTCACCCAGTGACCCGGGTACCAGCGAATGGAATGGCTAACAGAAGATATACTGTTGTGAACAAGTGGTACTGGCAGGTTTGAGAGTGAAAAAAGGGAACTCAAAGTGAAACGATTAGAGAAAAAAATATTTAGAAATGTAATAACTTTTGTTTTTTTAGTAGCAGGAGTAAGTGGACATGCATCCACTTTGGATTTTAGTACATGGACAGGTGGTGAGCTTTCCAATAGCTATACTGACGTAAATGGATCTGGTATAGATATTGATGTTAATATGGAAGGTAATACAAGTGATTTTATACAGAATGATGGAGATGGCAATGCTTATCCTCTGGGAATTGATGATAGTAGTACCGGTGGGGCAAAAGCTTTAGATCTTTTTGTAGATTTCACGGATGCCCGTAATTATGTAACTGCTATCATCAAGTTTAACCATCCTGTCCAGATTACAAACCTTAGGATACGTGATATTGATTCTGATACTAATGAATTTTATGATCGAGTTATCATCAAAGGTAAAGCATCTAACGGAGATACTATTGATCCAGATAGTGCAACTTGGGGAAGTCATGTTGATCAAAATAGTGTGAATGACTATCAGACTGATGAAAGTGGAACACTACTGGATGATAATGATACATCCGGTTATGTGACTGTTAAATTCAGTGATCGATCTGTTACAGAATTAAATATTACGTATACTGAACCATCAAATGTTTCAGGTAATCCCGGACGGCAGCATATCCTTTTGGACAATATTGATTTTAGTCTAGATACGGATAATGATGGTATTTCTAATGACAGTGATATTGATGATGACAATGATGGAGTTCTTGATGCGGTCGAGGTACAGGGAGGCAGTATATGCCCACAGGGATTTTTCCAGGTTGTTGACGGATATTTGAAGATATATGAAGAGAACAGTGTCAATTATTTGGAAATTGGTGCGAATCATGAAAGGTATAATGGTCTTGGCTACGATGAAACAAGGGGTAAACTGTTTGGTGTGAATCGCGACAATACACAAGATGATTATGGTACAGCCTTGTCAAAGGGAGATTTCATTGAGATAGACCGTTTTACCGGAAAATTGAAATTGGTAACGGATAGAAACGGTAATGCACTGCGCAACTTTGGTGCAATTATTTTTGATGCAGATATGTACGATGGCAAATATTACTACAGAGATACAGATCAAACAGTCAGTGACTATCATATTTTTGATCTTGATCTAAATACAACAACCACTGTGATCGATGGTGACTATGATTTAAGAACGGCTGACTTTGCCATACGAGTAGAAAATGGACATCCGATCGGGTACGGTATACATGCAGATAATGATGGTGATACAGATGTTACTTTAATGACATTGGATTTTGATGCTGGACAGGCAACACCTACACCGTTAACTGTACCGACACCACCGGATGGAGGTACCCTGAGTAAATTTTGGGGTGCGGCATGGGTTGCAAACAGTACTGAACTCTATATTGCAAACAACAATGGATATTTATACAAAATTGACACGACAGGACCAAGTGCTGTATATGTCAGTAAAGCTGATCCGGCATCCGGTAATGACGGTGCAGGATGCCGAGATGCAAATACTTCAGCTGCGGACTCTGATGGGGACGGTATTCCCGATTATCTTGATCTCGACAGTGATAATGATGGTATTCCCGATAATGTAGAAGCGCAAACTACTACAGGATTTACCGCGCCATCGGGTTCCGGTACAAATATGACAGATGCAGATAATGACGGATTAGATGATAATTATGATAATAATACCAGTGGTATAACAAACTCTATGGGTGTTACACCTCCTGACAGTGATAATGATGGTATTCCTGACTTCTGGGATACTGACAGCGATAACGATGGTTATAGTGACTGTGAAGAGGGGATTGATCCAAGTCAGGGAAGTACCTGTCCATTGACTGGTACGGTAGGGAATAACGGTATGGTTAACAATCTTGAAAATGCGGATGACTATACTTCCACCAATAATGGTATTACTGATCCCGACCCCGATAATGGTAGTACTGATATGCTCAACGAGTATCAGGATACAAACAACCCCGAGGCAGCCTACCGTGAATTTCTTTGCGGTAAAGCATTGACAACCCTGACTGAACGTAACTGGAAACTCATCAGTGTTCCCTGTTTCGTAAATGATGTTGATATTAGCGAGCTTTTTAGTATGTTGGGTACTTATGGCGAACCAAGTGAGGGGGGTCAATGGGTGATGTATCGTCAATCTGCTTTAGATGCAAACGGCCCTGAGAATGACAACTTTGAGATCAATGCAAGTCATACCAATACTTATAAAACAAAACTGACCGGCAGCAGTACATTGCAACAAGGTGTGAGTTACTGGATCATTTGGGATGATGGGGATGCAACGACAGGAGAGGAGATCAATATTACGATCGATAAAACACTTTCAACGCTTACGCCAACTTCAACAGAGAATGCAGAAACGACCTATGGTATTCAGGATCCAGATGTAAGTGAAGTGTATAAGCGGGTAATACCGAACAATGAGATGACACGCAGTGATACACTTTTCAAAAAATTCATGGCAGGGAATCCGTACCCGTATGCGTTTGATGTGAAGAATCTCTATTTCAGTCATGGTGGGACATCAGGCAGCTTCTACCCTATGGGAGATGCAAATAATGATACCTATATCAATGCTACCTTCTATAAGCATGATGCACCAAATACAGGTCCTGTTACCGGATATACAGCAGTTAACCCGACAACACCAGGGTTTGATGCAGGCGGTATCAAACCGATGGAAGGGTTCTTTGTCAAGATCGAGAAAACAAATGATACCAGTGATACGACTGAGAATGACTTTGCCTACCCTCTTATGATGCAGAACGGTAGAGGAAATTAAGGAGATAATGATGAAAACAAAAATATTTATATTGGCACTGACAGCATTTTTTGCCACAGGATGTAATACCGGCACAACAACAGAGAACACGACTTCCCCTGTAGCGACCGATCAGGAGGATACATCTACCGATGAAACCTCTATCGAAACCCCTGCTGAGACACCAGCGCCGGTTGTAGTGAAGAAAACAGGATGGTACCTTCGTACAACGGCAAAGGCAACACTCTCGGACGGAACTACTTTTGAACATAAAACAGCTGGTGTCTTTGGTGAACTCGACGAGAGTGCAGAAGGAAAAGACAAGCATGATATTGCAAGCTATGGAAAAGCAGTATTTCAGGTACGTTTTATCAATGATGAATTGGGGAAAGATGTACAGTATTTTTCTGACTATCGCAAATATGACGGAAGTGAGAAAAAACAGGTTTGGACATTCCAGATCAAAAACCAGTACAAAACCGATCTTTCCAATGCCAGCCTGCAAATAGATGTAGAGCAGATGCGTGATGTATTGAAAAAAGAGGGTGATCCTTTTTACATAGAAAAAGTGGCAAAAGCGACTGATGACAAGCGTCAGCAGTTGACACTGATTGATCTTGACAACCAGAAAACATATACATATGCGGAATTGAAAACTGCGAATTTGAGTATGGACGGATCGCATACCAGAACATTCAGATGGGTGCTTGGAACAGTAGACCAGTCCGATATGGAACCGCTTGCGGCTACGAAAAGTACACTTGCAGTGACAAAAACTGCAGATACGTTCACTACAGATAAAACAACACAGACTTCTACATTCGGTACACCACCACAATAAAAGCTGCTTGACAGGCTTCTGTCAGGTAAGCTGTTCCTAAGCAGAAACAGAGGGCTATCATGATCTTTGGACATACCATTGACTTTTGTGATGAGCCCTCTTTAAACTTTTCTCTCACATCACCATACGACTCTGAAAAGCTGCTTCAAGTAAAAGAACAGTCTCTTCCCTTATTTACATATCAGACCGAATACATGCCTCATTCTCTTCAGCAGGTACGTTATGCGTTTCATAAACCTATGCAGGAGACCAAAGGCAGACAGGTAGAGTGGATGATGGAAGTCCAAAATGTGCTGAAACTGGTTTGGTTCCCTGATTCACGTACCATCGGGTATGAAAAATTAAAAGGGTACACTCCTGAACGGTTGCGTTTTTGGGTTTATCATACCTTTTTACCTCTTCTTTTTCAGATGGAAGGTATCTATCATATTCTGCACGTAGGAAGTGTGGAAGTCGAAGGGAAAGCGGTTATTTTAACGGCACCATCATTTGGTGGAAAATCAACCTTGACAGACTATTTTCTACGTAGAGGACATTGTTTGCTGAGTGACGATACCCTTGCCATAGAAAAGGGTATAAAAACTCCTTTTTTGGCTGTGCCTTCATGGCCGTTCCACAGACCTTATCGTAAAGCGGAAGTGTTGGGAAAGCTGACGGAACGCTTTGCAACACATGCACTGGAGATCGCCGCAGTGTATAAACTTGAGAAAGTTGAGGCATGTGAGAATGTAAATGTGAAAAAACTCAAAGGGATTGAAAAGTTCAAAGCAATCCATGAGAGCGCTTTTATTCCTCTCTTTTTTTTGAAGCAGGAGACTTTTGATTTTCATACCGCTTTTGCAAAGGAAGTGGCGGTCAAGCAGATAACAGTTCCCTGGGATCTGGAACGTTTGGAAGAGGTGTATACAACGATCATTGCAGATGTAAGGGGTTGAGTATGCTATACTTTCCTTTATCGTTTGTAAGTAGGAGAGGATCCAAATGCATCTTAATGCCAAAGTTTTATTTAGTGATACCGTTTTTGCTCAGGAAGTGGATGGGGAAATGGTTCTGCTTGATATGAATACAGAGAACTATTTTGGATTGGATGAAGTAGGTACAGCTATCTGGCAGGCGATCGAAGAGAACAATGGAGAGCTTGTCAAAGTGTTGAAAGTATTACTGGAACAATATGATGTGGAAGAGGATGTATTGAAAAAAGACTTGCTTGTATTTGTTGACAGATTGGTCGAGAGCGGCCTGGTAAAGGTGGATGAAGCGTGAGTTTGGAAGTGATGTTAGCGCAGGAGGGTATTACACTCTCTGGAACAATTGTTGAAAATCTTGAACATTTTGCAGATCTGCTGCATGAGTGGAATCAGGTACACAATCTAACAGGTGCGAAGAGTGTAGCTGCGATCTATGACAATATTATCGATTCACTCTATCCGTTGACATTCATTGAAGCACCCAAGACACTGCTCGATGTTGGAACGGGAGCAGGTT
>Ga0256828_1002812_pt1 | contig 10148 bp, 10 predicted proteins | sample CV88metaG_FD_185993 | JGI IMG/M metagenome (GOLD analysis project Ga0256828, IMG submission 185993) | Hydrothermal vent microbial communities from East Pacific Rise, Pacific Ocean - CV88 | ecosystem: Environmental > Aquatic > Marine > Hydrothermal vents | place: Pacific Ocean: East Pacific Rise... | reverse complement strand
AGCATATGGCTACACTTCCTTATTATGATTACAACGAACTTCTCCATTACCTTTTTATGTTTTTTGTAGATACTAAGTTTTATACCCTTTTCTCTCTTTTATTTGGTATAGGATTTTACATACAATTTAACAAGCAACGAGACAATCAAGTACCTTTTATGAAAACATATAGACGTCGTCTTGGTTTTCTTATGATGTTTGGTGCGATTCACTCCTTTTTCTGGTCAGGTGACATTTTACTTATCTATGGAGCTATTGGACTTTTATTTGTTATATTTAGAAACCTTCAAAAAGCTACAATTTTAAAACTCAGTATCTTCTTGTATTTCTCATGGCTTATATATGACATCATCATAGCCTTGTATTTTCCACAGATTCTTAACTACGAATACACAGCCTATAAAACTTACTCCGACATGGCTCCTCAAGATTTAAGTTATGTCTTTCAAAATGGCTCTTTTTATGATGTACTCCATGCAAACTGGCATAACCTTTATTATCGCTATATTGACCTTATCCCATCAGGACGATTAACAAAGGTTTTAGCTCTGTTTTTACTAGGTTTTTACCTTATGAGCATAGATTATTTTACTACTTATGCAAAATCTTTTAAACTCTTTGTTTTTTACTTTGTTTCAGGTTCTATTATCACCTATATAGCTTATGAAATTGGTGGAAGTATGGCATCTTTTTCTCATAACCTTACAAATGTTGCCTACAAAGCTATTGCTGCAACAGGACAAATTTTACTTTCACTCTCTTATATTAGTATTTTAGCTATCTTAGATGAAAAAGCTTTTTTTAAAAAGTTTTTTCATCTTTTTGCCTATGTAGGTCGTATGAGTTTTACAAGCTACCTTATGCATACACTCTTTGGTTACCTTATTTTTTACCCTTTCTTTGGTGGACTTTTTGGAACTATGGGACTTCTTCAAATCACCCTACTCGCACTAGGTCTTTATATCTTACAAATTCTCTTTAGTTTTTTCTGGCTTAAAGTCTTTAGCTTTGGTCCACTAGAATGGCTTTGGAGATGTTTAACATACTCAAAAATCTTTCCGATTATACGAACAACAAAAGGAAAAATATAATGTCACACCATCCAAAAAGTACTATCCATCAACACTACTTGCAAGCTCTTGTTCTTGTTCTTGGTTTAACATTATGGTTTTTACCAACTCCTGAGGGTTTACAAACACAAGCTTGGCATCTCTTTGCTATTTTTATAAGTGCTATCTTTGCAGTTATACTTAAAGCAATGCCTATTCTTACATCTTCTATTATTGCACTAGCCACAGTTGTACTTACAGGTACACTTACAACAAAACAAGCCTATAGTGGCTTTAGTGAAAGCTTTATTCTTCTCATAATCGTCGCGTTTTTAATTGCTCGTGGGGTTATTAAATCTGGTTTAGGAAAACGTATAGCCTTTTTAATCATTAGAAAATTTGGTACATCCTCTTTAGGTCTTGCTTACTCCATCATTGCAGCAGATATGTTTATATCTCCTGCTTTTCCAAGTAATACAGCTCGTTCAGGTGTGCTTTACCCTATTGTCAATGCACTGTGTGTCGATAGTGGTTCTAAAATTGCAGATGGAACAAGAAAAAAACTCGGTTCTTTTTTAATGATGTCCTCCATGGCAGGACTTACACTCTCCTCTACTCTTTGGCTAACAGCAATGGCTGCAAACCCAGCAGGAGCAAAAATGGCACTAGATTATGGGGTAACCATCACTTATGGTTCATGGGCATTAGCTGCTTCTGTTCCTGTATTAGTATTATTTTTCTTAGTCCCTTGGGTTATTTTTAAAATTTTTCCACCAGAGATTAAAAAAACACCAGAGGCTCCAAAAATAGCACAAGAAGCACTTGACACTATGGGAAAAGTACATAAAAATGAGTGGATAATGGCAGGGGTATTTATTGGTATGGTCTTTTTGTGGGTAATGTCAGGCACATGGCATCTCGATAAAACAGCCGTCGCATTTTTAGGTCTTGGCGTTCTTATGGTAACCAACATCTTCACGGTAGAAGATATGAGAGTAGAGGGAAATGCACTCGCAACTCTTATATGGTTTTCTATTTTATTTTCTATGAGTGTTTACTTAGACAAACTTGGCTTTATGGGTTGGGTTGGCTTGCATATATCAGATATGGTTGATGGACTTTCATGGCCTATTGTATATGTAGCACTTAGTGTTTCTTATGTACTTATACATTACTTTTTTGTTTCTCAAACAGCACAAATGCTTGCTCTATTTTCAGTCTTTTTAGGTGTAGGTGTTAATGCTGGTGTTCCCGCTGAGATGATGGCACTTATGCTTCTTTTTGCAACAAATTACAATGCAATAATTACACCACAAGGTTCTTCTGCCAATGTTATTTATGCGGGAAGTGGCTACTTGGAACCTGGAGAGATTTATAAAGTTGGTGGAATTATAACACTCATTAATACTTTGGTATTTTTAAGTGTTGGTACTGCATGGATGATGCTTATTTTATAGTATTACTGATGTGATTCTAATACTTTGAGTGCACCTTTATAGATGGGTTCATCTATAAAGCCATACTCATCATCGACAAAACCAGTAATCCCTTCATCTCTGTGCATCTCAAAAAGTTTCACTATAATCTTTGCTCTTGCAATCTCTTTTTCTTTGTTTATAAACATTTTATTGACTAAACTTACCTGTTTTGGAGAGAGGCATGCTTTTGCATCATAACCCATATCTTTCTCTAATGTTATCCATTTTGAGAATCTATCTAAGTCTTGAAATTCTTGGTACACAAAAGAGACAGGTTTAACACCAAGAGCTTTAGATGTTACTAAAAAATGCGATAATATATAATGCATTGTTTGGTTATCTACACTAATTAAATCTTGGCAAAGCCCCATATCTGCAAACAGATCTAAAACTCCTAAGTAAAAAGCACTTACTCTTTTATTTACAGCTAAAGAGCTTAAATTGAGCCATGCTAAAGATGTTTCTATAGAGAGATGGAGCTCTATATCTTTATGTAAAAGATGTAAAATATCTCGTACCTCTTTATCGTTTGTAATTTTAGGTACACGAATAGCATCTGGCATAAATTGATTCAAATAAGTTATCTCTTCATAGCCACCTTCATCCAATGCATTCACACGAACTACAAGCTTTTTATCACATTTTTTCAAACGCGATAAAAAAATAGCACATAAAACAAGAGCAAATGGCTTTTCCTCTTTCGCGACACCATCTTCTAAGTTCAATATAATACAATCAGCCTCAAGAGATTCTATTTTTTGCAGATGTTTGAGTTTATGACAAGAGAGCATCAATGCAGATTTAAAATCATTTTTCTTATTTATTTCTCTATAACAAGGGGTAGCTAAAGCATCTAAGGCCTCTAAATCACGGCTTGCATAAGCTTTTTCTATTTTACTTAACATGTTTTTTTACTTTTTTATCATTTTCATGAAGGTGCAGGTAAAGAGCTTGTATCTCTTTTTTTGTTAAAAAATATCTTGGCATACCTTTTATTCTTTTATTAAGTGATTTATAAAATTTATTGAAACTAAGTTTATTTATAGCAGGACCTACAAAACTTCTTTGTTTACCTTTATGTATATATTTGGCAATGAGTTTTCCCTCGCCATCTGCCCCATGACAATGCTGACATCCTATGCCTCTTGGGTTTTTATAAAGCTGTGTTGCATACTCTTTGGGTGTAATAAAACTACTTGAAGCATGTAAAAAAATAAAAAATGTTAAAAAAAGTATATATTTCATTCTAAGTTACCTATCATATTTGAACCGATATAATATCTAAAATTTAATTTATTGGTTCTGTAAATGAAAAATTATCTCCTACTCCTTCTACTAAGTTTCTTCATCTTTGGATGTTCTGCTCCCATTCCTCATGATGTTAAAATCACTCCATCAAAAACAAAAGTTGCATTTATAAAAGATGTCAAACCCATTTTAGATAAACGCTGTGTAACTTGTCATTCATGCTATAACTCCCCTTGTCAAGCAAAAATGAGCTCTTTTGAGGGGATAGACAGAGGGGGAAGTAAAATTGCAGTTTATGATGCAATGCGTTTACATGCCATCAATCCAACACGTTTATTTATAGATGCAAACTCAACACAAGGGTGGAGAAAAAAAGATTTTTACTCTCTGACACAAAAATTTGATGCAAATGAAAGTTACAATGACTCCATAATGATGCATATGCTTTACGACAAAAAGATGCATCCTAAAATTATAGGCTCTTATAAACCCGAAACAGATGAGCTCATTTGTCCTAGAAATAAAGAAGAGATGGGTGAATACTTAGAGAAAAAGCCAAACCATGGGATGCCTTATGGTTTTCCTCAAATTACAGATAAAGAGTACACTACACTCACTCAATGGATTGCCCAAGGTGCAAAAGGACCAAATAAACAAGAGCAAAAAGTACTTACCATGCCAAGTACAAAAGCCCAAGTAGAGATTAAAAAATGGGAAGAGTTCTTAAATAAAAAAGACCCAAAACACACCCTCACAGCACGCTACCTTTATGAGCATCTTTTTTTAGCTCATTGGCACTTTAGTGGCACAAGTAACAGAGAGTTTTTTGAACTTGTACGCTCTTACACCCCTTCTCCTCAACAAATAGAAGTGATTCCAAGTTTACGACCTTTTGATGATCCTAAAGTAAAGAAATTTTATTATAGGTTACAAAAAATACACTCGACCATAGTGCATAAAACACATATGGTTGTTGAGTTTAATGATGCGAAACTTGCAAGATTCCAAGAGCTTTTCATAGCACCAAAGTGGACTGCAACACCTCACTATATGAGCTATGCAACCGCTTTAAGTGCAAACCCTTTTAAAGTCTATGCACAAATACCAACAAAAAGTCGTTACCAATTTTTACTCGATAATGCACACTATATAGTAATGACCTTTATTCGTGGTCCTGTTTGTCGTGGACAGATGGCACTCAATGTTATTCATGATCATTTCTGGATTATGTTTGAAAACCCAGAAAATGACCTTTCTGTACTTAATCCAAATTTTCTTATAGCACAAGCAGATAATCTTGCGATGCCAATAGAAACAAGTTCTCAAAGTCTTTTAGAAACTTTTAGTGATGCTTATAGAGAAAAATACCATCGATATTTTATTGCAAAACAAAAAGAGTATAAAAAGTTTTACCCAAAGGGGCAAACTTTAGATTCTATTTGGAAAGGTAATAAAGCTAGTGATGCACCTTTACTAACGATATATAGACATTTCGATAGTGCATCTGTGCATAAAGGTGTTCTAGGTAGTTTACCACGAACTATGTGGTTAATAGACTACCCACAACTAGAACGCATCTACTACTCTTTAGTTGCTGGATATGATGTTTTTGGAAATATTTCACACCAAACAAATATACGAAGATATATGGACTTTCTCCGTTTTGAAGGGGAATTCAATTTTGTTTCTCTTCTTCCTCAAGAGGCAAGAGTACCTACTATAAACTCTTGGTATATTGGTACAGATGCTATTGAAGAAGTAAGTAAAAGTAAGCTTATTGAAGTACCAACACAAATAAAATATAAAACAAAACATTTTAAAAATGAACTTATAGAACAACTTGTAGAAAATCATATACTTAAATCTACAAATATTCACTTTGACAAGGTTAACTACATTAAAAATGGAGAAAAAGCTCCAGAAATGCCAAAATCTTTTAAAACTCTCAAAGATTTAAGAATTGGTGCAAGAGCACTTAGTTCTCATGGTCAAGGTTTTATGAAACATGTAACAGGTGCTGATGTAAATGTTTTACTCGTTCGCATAAAACTCCCTCATGACAAAGATGTGGTCATCTCAATTGTAGTTAATAGATGGCATGACAATGTAAATTCACTCTTTGGGGAATCAAAAAGACTTAATCCAAATCTAGATACCTTAGACTTTATAAATGGCTATGTAGGTTCTTATCCTAATGCTTTTGCAGTTGTTGAGTATAAAGACATACCAGATTTTTTCGATGTTATTCAAAACTTTGATGCTAGTGAAAAATATATTAAAAAATTTAGAAAGTACTATGTTCCACGTTCAAGTACAAAATTTTGGGAAACATTTGATTGGTTTCAAAACAATTTTAATAAACAAGAACCAATTAATTCTGGACTACTAGACCTAAATCGATACTACCATAACTAAGCATGCAAGAGGTGTAGTTAATCTCCTCTTTACAAATAAAAGGTATAATAACAAAAAATATTTATAGAGGTTTAGATGCAAATTCTTGATGGTAAAGCACTCTCACAAAAAATAGAAGCCAAAGTTGCCCAAGAGGTAGTTCAGTTAAAAGAGACTTGTGGATGTACTCCAGGTCTAGCGGTACTTCTTGTTGGACAAGACCCAGCAAGTGCAGCTTATGTCAACATGAAGAAAAAAGCATGCGATCGTGTTGGTTTTTATTCTGTAACACACGAGATGCCAGAGACTATCTCTCAAGAAGCGATAGAAAACACTATTGAGATGATGAACCAAAACTCTAACATTGATGGTATTTTAGTACAACTCCCACTTCCTCCACATATAGACACAACAAAGATTTTAGAGCTTGTTGACCCAGCAAAAGATGTAGATGGTTTTCATCCCTTTAATGTTGGTCGCTTAGTAACAAACCTAGATGGTTTTGTACCTTGTACACCTTTAGGTGTTATGGAACTTTTAGCAGAATATAACATCGATGTTAAAGGAAAAAACTGTGTTGTCGTTGGAGCTTCCAATATTGTTGGAAAACCGATGGCTTCTCTTTTACTTAATGCAGATGCAACAGTGGAAATCTGTCATATATTTACAGATGATTTAAAACGCCATACCCTAAATGCTGATATTATATTAGTAGGTGTAGGTGTCATAAACCTTATAAAAGAAGATATGGTTAAAGATGGTGCTATAATCATCGACATTGGTATTAACCGTGCTGAAAATGGCAAACTTGTAGGTGATGTTGACTTTGAAAATGTATCGAAAAAATGCTCTTATATCACTCCTGTTCCTGGTGGTGTTGGTCCCATGACTATTGCTATGCTTCTAAGCAATAGCTTAAAAGCTGCAAAAATTAATGGAAAAGCTAAAAAGCTTTTAGAAGAGGAAAAATAAAATAGATGAAAAACCTTTTTACAAAAGCATATAAATTTTCAAACTCTTGGACAGGAACAATTGTTATTGTTCTTTTTGTAATCTTTTTTATTGCACAGGCATTTAGAATTCCTAGTGGAAGTATGAAAGACTCTCTTCTTGTAGGTGATCACCTTTTTGCTAAAAAATTTGCCTATGGTATCTCTATGCCTCATATCCCTTTTTTAGAAGTTTCTATTATGCCATGGAGTGACAAACTACGCTTATTTGATGGAGACACTCCTAAACGCGGTGACATTGTCATCTTCCGTTACCCAGGTAATGTCAAACAGCACTTTGTAAAACGCTGTGTTGCACTTCCTGATGATGAGCTTTTTGTTGCTGATAAAAATCTTTTTTTACATTTTAGAGAGGGTGATGATTGGATTAAAGAACATTATAAAAATTTTGATATTGCTGTTTATGATGGAAAACTTTGGGTAAAAAACCCTTATATGAAAGAACATCCAGGGATTCACCACGATGATAAAATTGTAAATAATGGTCGTTATCCTCTTCCTTTATTTTTTGTGAATCCTCTCAAAGTTGAAAAAGGTCATTACTTTATGATGGGTGATAATCGTGATCACTCTAATGACAGCCGTTTTTGGGGAAGTGTTCCTTATGATAATGTAGAGGGAACACCTTGGTTTATCTATTTTTCTATCGACAAAAACTGGGAAATCAGATGGGATCGTATTGGAAAAACACCAACAGATTTGGAACAGTCACCTTACCTTGATAAAGCAAGAGAAGAGCGAATAAGAACAGATAAAGATTTTCATGGAATCACTTGATATTTTAAAAATTGTTGCTGCTGTTTTAGCACTAGCAGTTGCAATTATCGGACACGAAATTATGCATGGTTGGGTTGCTTACATGTATGGCGACACAACAGCTAAAAATGCTGGAAGACTTACTATTAATCCACTTTCTCATGTTGATTTAGTTGGGACTATTATTGTACCTGCTACTATGTACTTTTTACCTATTCTTTTAGGTGGCGATAGCGGCTTTTTATTTGGTTGGGCGAAACCTGTTCCTATAGATATGGGCAAGGTTATACGTCGTGGTGGATACAATGCTGCAATGCAAGTTGATTTAGCAGGTATAGTCTATAACTTTACACTTGCTGCTTTTGCTTCGGTTGCAATTGTTTCTATGGCACAACCAACTACTGGTGATGGAATAGCTTATATTTTCACATATATTTTCATTTTTCAACTCCTTGTAATCAATGTAGTTTTAGGGGTATTTAACCTACTTCCTATTCCTCAGTTTGATGGGGCACATTTTTTAATGCACCTTAGTTTAAAATACAAAATCAATGCAGTTGCAGAGTTCTTTTACAAGAATGAACGCTATGGAATCATCTTTGTACTTGTTGTTTTAATGACACCACTTAAAGAGTACTTACTTATTTTGCCAGTACAAACGATACTTGGCTTATTACTATCATAAAGGAAGAAAATGAAATTTTTTGTTGCAACAGACCATGCTGGAATTGAGTTAAAAGATTATACAGTGGAACTACTTCGTGCTAAAGGGCATGATGTTGAAGATATGGGACCATACTCTAAAGATAGAGTTGATTATCCAGATTATGCGCATAAGGTATCTATGGCAGTACTTGCAAATGAGGGTACACAAGGTGTTCTTATCTGTGGAAGTGGTATTGGTATGAGTATGGCTGCAAATCGTCATGAAGGTATTCGTGCTGCACTTTGTCACGATGCTTATACAGCAATGGTAGCACGTGGACATAATGATGCGAACATACTATGTTTTGGTGAGCGTATTGTTGGAAAAGGTGTTGCAGAATCTATAATTGATGCTTGGCTCGATGGTGGATTTGATGGTGGAAGACACTCAGGCAGAGTCAAAAAAATAGAACTTAACTAAGTTACACTAAGGAGTTAGAATGTTTTGGGAATGGTCACTTTTAACACTTTTATCTATACTTTGTGTATGGCTTTTTGTGAAGATGTACTACTTTAAAAGTATTACAAATAAAGAACAACGTAGTAACGACCTTATGAAACTCACCCTTCAAGAGGCTGAGATTCTCATTAGAAAATACCAAATTCAACTCCAACGAGCTCTAGGAAATGTAGATATTTTAAGTGAAGAGCTTACAAAACTTAGAAATGAACTGAAGGTTCTTAAACAACGAAACTCGAAACACAGACAAGAAACAGACAGACTCAATGGCAAAATCAAAGCCCTTGAGAGTCGCATAGACGCACTTCTTTAAAGGATAACCATGACACTTACCACTGCAGAACGTAAAATTATTGAAGATTCTATAAGAGATATACAAGATTTTCCAAAACCTGGCATTGTTTTTAAAGACATAACGACTCTTCTTAACAACAAAGAAGCCTATGGCGTTTTAATGAAACATCTCTATACTCGTTACAAAGAATACAACTTAGATTATATTGCCGGAATTGATGCTCGTGGCTTTATCTTTGGAGCAGCTCTTGCACAGATGCTAGGGCTAGGTTTTGTCCCAATTAGAAAAAAAGGGAAGCTCCCATACACCACCATAAGTGAAAAATATGCTCTTGAATATGGTGTAGATGAGATTGAAGTACATATAGATGCTTTTGGTGAAAAAAAAGGTGCTAGAGTTTTAATAATTGATGACTTAATAGCAACTGGTGGTACAGCAAATGCAGCAGCAAAACTCGTAAACCAAACAGGTGCACAAACAGTTGAGTGTTGTTTTGTTATTGGTCTTGCATTTTTAGATGGCATTAAAAAGTTAGAAGAGACAACAAAAGTTTATAATATTATAGAGGTAAATTAATGTACATTCCAAGTAAAAGTAAGTTTGATCCTGATGAAAATGGGCACTTTGGTGCTTTTTCTGATGAAAGTGTAGCATTTGGTGGACGTTATGTTCCAGAAACACTTATGCCAGCACTTTTAAAACTAAGTGAAGAGTATGAAGCAATTCGTTTTGATGAAGATTTTTGGAAAGAGG
>Ga0256828_1002811_pt1 | contig 10151 bp, 8 predicted proteins | sample CV88metaG_FD_185993 | JGI IMG/M metagenome (GOLD analysis project Ga0256828, IMG submission 185993) | Hydrothermal vent microbial communities from East Pacific Rise, Pacific Ocean - CV88 | ecosystem: Environmental > Aquatic > Marine > Hydrothermal vents | place: Pacific Ocean: East Pacific Rise... | reverse complement strand
TACTTTGTTATATTGATTATCATCATAGATAAGGTTTAATTATGGAAATTACCCACTTTTTTGAGGCTTTATGGCAACTTAGTCTTGCCATGGCACCCTACATACTCTTTGGACTTCTCTTTGCAGGCATTTTGCATGAACTAGTACCTGACAGTATTGTCACCAAACATTTAGGGAAAGACAACATCTCCTCTGTCGTTAAATCTACCATCTTTGGCATCCCACTTCCTGTCTGTTCTTGTGGGGTCATACCACTTGCAACTTCCATAAAAAAATCTGGTGCATCAAAAGGTGCGACACTTTCTTTTCTCATCTCTACACCTATCACAGGTGTAGACTCTATTATGGCAACGTACGGTATCTTTGGGTGGATATTTACTTTTTATCGTGCTATCACCTCTATGATTATTGCTATGGTTGCTGGTATTCTTACCAATATTTTTGATAAAGAGGATCTCATAGAAGAGAAAAAGCAAAGGGTAGATAAAGTATCTACCCCTACGTTCTCAACGTTTAAACCCGTAGGGGCAGATTCCATATCTGCCCTAAAAACACAAGAAGAGTCTTATGATACAGGAGAAGAAAGCTGTTGTAATACATCTAACGAGGTCAAAAAAGGCTTTTCTTTTGTAGATGCACTTAAATATGCCTTTGTCACACTTTTAGGTGACATCGCAAAACCACTCTTTTGGGGTCTGCTTTTAGGTGCACTTATCACTGTAGCGATTCCCGACAATTTAGCAGAACTGATTAAAGACAATACCTGGCTCTCCTACCTTATAGTCATTGCTATTGCTGTGCCTATGTATGTATGTGCCACAGCATCACTTCCCATAGCTGCAGGGCTTATGCTCTCAGGTGTAAGTGCTGGGGCAGCTTTTGTATTTTTAAGTGCAGGACCTGCTACCAACACGGTGACCATCGGTGTAGTTAAAAAGATGTTAGGTACAAAATCTCTTGCTATCTACTTAGGAAGTATCATTATAGGAAGCATCCTCTTTGGCTTAGGACTTGACTATATCTTTGACGTATCTGCCATTGACCCTACTTCACTCATACACATGGACAAAGAGGGAGGCATCATCGCGACACTCTCTTCTATCATACTTTGGGGGTTAGTCTTGTATTTTATACTTAAGCCCTACTTTCAAAAAAAAGATGCCTGTAGTGGTGGCTCATGTTGTTCGTAAATAAGCAATAATAGATTAAAGTTTTAGCCTATTTTTAGTCTTGTATGGATAGAGTAGATTAGATAAGGAGACAATATGATAGATGAACTTATAAACTATAAAGAACCTTATGGCATTAAAGTTTCAATGTTTATTAATGAGCCCAAACATGCAGGTATTATCACCAATGATGAAGTTAAAGAACTTAACGCAACACTTTTTACCCATACCTATGGAAGTGAGGCTATAGGGGAGAAAATTACTTGGTATTGGGCTATCAATCCTGAGGATGACACTATACTTATGGCACGTTATACCTACTTTGGTTCACCTGCAGGTATCGCAGCGTGTGATATGTTGGCACTTCTATGTAAAAATAAAACCGTTCAAGATACCACTGCAATGACCTATCAAGGATTAGAACGATTTTTAAGAGACAACCCTACTACCCCTGCACTTGCACCTTGTGAAAATTATGTGATTACCTTAGCACTCGATAGTATTACACAAGCTTCCCATAGCTATTATGGTACAGCATTGGGTCGAGATGATTTAACTATACCATGTAAAGACACTCCAATGAGTCTTAGTGCTTTGAAAAAAAGTATTATACTACACAACATTCAAACGCTTAAAGAACTTGCACACTATACCAAAGCTGGATACAAAGACCATAGCTGTCATGAGAGACTTGAAGAACTACTACTGAGTAATCAAAAAGCTATAGAAGTAGAAAAAGAAGAAGCTTTAAAAATACCTGACATTCCCTTTAGACAGATGGACAGTAAACAAAAGATTGTTGCTATCAACAAAGAGATAGATGGCTCAGTACGACAGTTTCTTATTATGGATGGAGGAGATATTGAGATACTTGATGTCAAAGAAAATGGTGAAAATATAGATATTTATGTACGTTACCTTGGGGCATGTAGTGGCTGTGCAAGTTCAAGTACCAGCACACTCTTTGCCATAGAAAATGCACTCAAAGAAAAATTAGATGATAAGATACGGGTTTTACCTATCTAAAAACGTTTCCAAAAACTTCTACTAAAGAGTAAAAAAACTGTATAAAACTCTAGCCTCCCTATAATCATGGCAAAAGAAAGTACAAGTTTATCTGCTTCACTGAAAAAAGCATAGTTTTGTGCAGGTCCAGTGAGAGAAAAACCTGGTCCGATGTTGCCTACTGTGGCAATGGCGGTTGATATGGCTGTCATGGTATCATACCCACGACCATAGAGGTAAAGAGAGACCAACATATTGGTAATAACAAACAAAAATATAAACCCTGAAATGGACGTTACCACATGTGAGGAGACTTTCTGTCCATCATTAAATACACTGACAATGGCATTGGGATTGAGCGTTTTTTTGAGCTGTACCCCAATATTTTTAAACAATACAAGATAACGGATAACTTTTACACCACCAGCAGTAGAACCTGCATTTCCCCCGACAAGCATCGCCACAAAGATAATAGCAATAGCCAAATGTCCCCACTGTGCATAGTCAAGCGTAGCAAAACCTGTGGTAGTCAGCACGGAAGCTATGGTAAAAAAAGAGTGTGTCATTGCATGTACATTACTATCATGGTCTACCAGTATATCTGCACTTCCCAAAGTAAGTGAGAGTACGATAAAGATACCCAAATACCATAAAACTTCTTCACGTTTATATCCATCCCAATTACCTGTAGAAAAAAGTTTGAGATGGGCTAAAAAATTTATCCCAGAAATAATCATAAAAAAAGTGGTTATCCATACAATAGTATTTGAATCAAAATAACCTAATGAGCTATTTTTCGTGGAAAATCCTCCTGTAGAGATAGTGGACATGGCATGATTAAGTGCATCAAATAGACTCATTCCAGCCATTTTTAATGCTATCATATCTAGTACAGTAAAAAGTACATAGATACCCCAAAGTCTCAAAGCAGTATCTTTGACTTTTGGGGTGATTTTTTCCATTTTTATACCTGTAGACTCTGCTTTAAAAAGTGCCATAGAACCACTAGGATTGATGAGAGAAAAAAGCCCCACCCCTAATACAATAATCCCCATGCCTCCCAACCAATGCATAAGACTGCGAAGATAGAGTATGGCATGTGGCAATGACTCAATGTCTGTAAATACAGTGGCTCCTGTGGTCGTAAAGCCACTAACTGACTCAAATAGAGCATCTACAAACCCAAGCTGTGTATAGAGTACGAGAGGGATAGCTCCTGCAACACCTAAAAGTACCCATATGAGATTTACAGAAAGAATACCACCTTTGATGCTTAGTTTCATACTATGTGTCCGAAGCAACATAAAAATAAGTGTATTAAATCCAAACAATAAAAAATTAAATATTAAAAATAATCTCATATCTTCATGATATATCCATCCCACAATAATAACGGTAAAGAAGAAGAGACTCAAAGCCATTCCAATAATAGAAACAAATTTTCCTATGTTTTTTAAAGCGTGTATATCCACTGTTGCATCTTTTCTATGATTTCTATGGTTCCAAATACTACGACAATATCTCCTTGCATAAAGTGATGTATATCTTCAAAGGAAAGTAGTTTCCCTTCACGTAGTAAAAAATGTTCTGACTCAATCCCCAATGCCTTTTTAATGCTTTGACCTATCAATAGCGAATCAGGATAAATCTTTCGCATAAACATCACTCCTTTACCCCCACAATAGTGACGTTGTGTCACAACAGAACTTGAAGCTATCTTCTCTAAAATGGCATAATGTGCTCCTGCCTTACTCCCTCGAACTACCACAACACCCATTTTATGCATGAGAGGATAGTAAGATTTGTCATTATTGATAGCCACTACTTTTTTAATACCTATTTCTTTAGCTTCTATACATTTAACGATATTACTCTCATCATTATGCCCTGCCGCGATAAGCATATCTGCCTTTTCAAGCCCCTCTTCTTCAAATAGCTGTTGATCATCATGTGCCGTATTAATAATGCTCACCTTACCTTGTAAAAATTCTGAAGCTTTCTTACAATGCTCCATATTTTTATCTATCATTTTGATTTCCAAACCTTTATCGAGTAATACTTTTGCTATTTTTTGTGCTAAAGTATTGGCACCAAATATCACTACTTTTTGAATGATCGTAGGCATCGTATCATCAAGTTTTTCAATGGTCTGTTCTATCATTTCGGAATTTCCAAAGAAATAGACAAGGTCACCTTCTAATAAAAGTTCCGTATCTGAAGAAGGAATAAAAAAAGTTTTATTTCTTTCAATACCTACAATACGTAGCGTATCGCCACATAAGCCTTGCACACTAAGCCTAGCAGTGATATTTTCTAATCTAATAGAGATAAGTTTATATGTAGTTTGATGAAAAGTTTTTACATTATTTGCTTTTGGAAAAGTAAAGAGTCCTTTGACTTTATTAGCAGTAGTAACATCAGGAAAAACAGCATAGTCAATAGCCAGTTTTTCAAGAATATGGCTTTTCAAGAAGCTATCATTTTTCAGTCTAATAATCTTACGTTGTACACTTAGCACATCTTCTACCATCAAGGTAGAAAGAAGATTTGCCTCATCAGAATCCGTCACAGCTATAAACAAATCAATACTATCAATCTGAAGTGCCTGATAAGTTTTTGGATTTTCACTATCCCCATGCAGAACCAATACATCAATCTCTTCATCAAGTTGATTCAGTTTATCTCGGTTTTTATCTATCACTATCACATTGTGTTTATAGGAGAGTGTTTGTGCCAGTGAATAACCAACAGTACCCGCACCTGCAATCATAATATTCATCGTAAAATATCCCTTTTTTAGGAGTCGTACCTGTATTCTACTCCTAAAAGAGTTAAAATTAAATACTCTTGCAAATATTTTGTAGATTACTATTATCTATCAACACATTTATGTCATAATAATTATAATCACTCTCTACAGAAAGTACAATGATGATACGACAACATATCACAGAACAAACCGCCATCTTTTTCTCTGTTTCCAAATGGGTATTTCTCTCCTCTGTTATTGGTGTTATTATTGGTGCAGTAGTGACATTTTTTTTAAATATTTTAGCCTATTCAGAAAACTCGCGTGATTTTTTACCTTTTAGTTATTATTATCTACTTCCCTTTGCATTGGTACTTACGGTATGGCTTATTAAAACATTTGCCCCTAGTGCAGAAGGTCATGGTACAGAAAAGGTCATCGCTGCAGTACATAAAAATGATGCCAAGATTAATCTCTCTGTGATTCCGATAAAGCTTCTTGCTACTGTACTCAGCATATTTGCTGGAGCCTCCGTGGGAAAAGAAGGTCCAGGAGCTCAGATAGGTGCAGGTGTGGCTTCAGCACTTTCTGATTTGTTCAAATTCAACAAGCAAGACCGTAAAAAACTGGTTATTTGTGGGATTAGTGCAGGGTTTGCTACCGTATTTGGTACACCTGTAGCAGGTGCCATCTTTGGTGTAGAAGTACTCATTATCGGTGTCATACTCTATGACGTACTTTTGCCCTCTTTTATCGCGGGATTTGCAGCTTTTACCACTGCACAGTTTTTAGGTATCAAATATACCTACTATCATATGCATTTTTACCAAAATATTTCTCTAGATTTAGGGCTAATTGCCAAAGTGGTTCTAGCAGCACTCTTTTTTGGTATCGTTTCAGATATTGTTATTACCATGGTATCTACTACTTCTAAGCTGATTAAAGGGATTAAACTCAATAGTTACATCAAAGCTTTTTTAGGTGGTGTATTACTCATTATCCTGACACTTATTTTTGGTGAACAATATATTGGACTAGGAATAAATACCATTAGCCATATACTCAACCCTAATCAAATATATATCAATGATGTACATTGGTATACTTTTTTATTGAAAGCTCTTTTTACCTCTATTTCCTTAGGCTCAGGAGGAAGTGGTGGTATCATCACTCCTATTTTCTACATAGGTGCAAGTAGTGGATACACCTTTGGAATACTTTTTTCACCTGAGCATGTCCTACTTTTTTCTGCTCTTGGTTTTGTTTCGGTACTTTCAGCTACAACCAATACACCTATTGCTTCTACTATTATGGCCGTAGAGCTTTTTGGGCTAGATATTGCTCATTATGCAGCAATTGCGGCAGTAATCAGTTTTTTGATTTCTGGACATAGAAGTATTTTCTCTTCTCAAATATTAGCCATGAAAAAGTCTGAAATGCTCTCTGTAAAAATAGGTGAAGAAGTAGAAAACATTAGTACCAGTCTGGATGATCATGAGCAAAAAAAGTTCAATAGACTCAAAGACAAACTACACATCAAACGTGAAATACTCAAAAGACGTAAACGCCCGAAAAAAGATTGATACAGCACAAACTGTAACATCTCTATAAGAGCATTAACTCACAGAACTTTCATCACCTACCTTCATCTTCTTGATGCTAGTGTTACTCTCACTGTTTTTTTTCTCTTCTTTTTTTATTTTTTTACTCTCTAACGGGACATTATTGGGTACAATTTTTGCTGAAGATGTACCTTTTTTCTTTTCTACTGAAACCACTAATTTTCCATCTACATACCCCATATTGATTGTCGCTTCATCTGCATCTTGTGGAAGAGGCATACTTTGTTGATACATTCTCATAGAGCTTGAAGAACTGTATCCATTTGCAGTTTTAGTCTCATGTTTTTCTATAATCTTAGCAGTAATAGAAACCACACCATTTTGTGTATGAATATCTATTTTATTCTCTTTACTTTCAGGAATAGTAGTAACAAATTCATAATGATCACCCTTATCTACAAATTTATTTTGTTGCTGTATTCGGTATGTACCCAACGGGGCAATTTGACTGTTACTTCTTTGCTGTATACGTTGATGCATACGATTAAACATTTTATCCATATTTTGTTGCATTTGCATCATCTCTTTAAAGATATCATCTCCAAATGGATCTTGAAAAAATGGATCATTTGCCTGAATAGATAATGTTGCGGCAAGTGGTAATACTAAAAGTGATATTTTTTTACTTAGCATGTTAAACTCCTTACATTTATATAATCGCATTATAGGCTTACAAGTTTAACGGTTTTTTAACGCATGTTTAAGTCATTTATATTTAATTCAGAAATATGAGTCTTACCCATCACAGCCATAAGTGAACGTACTCCCTCTAAAAGTCCCCTATGATAGTTTGCAACATGTTTTGCTTTTTGAAGGACAAGATATTTACTTCGTTTCTCCTCATCCATAGTAGCCAGTCCTACAGGACAGTTACGTCCTCCTGCACCTGAACATTCTCGTGCACGTATGCACCCTGCAGATATCATAAACCCTCGTGCAATATTAATAAAGTCTGCACCATGACACAGTAGCTCTATCACATCATCTGGAGTCAATACTTTCTCTGCAGCAATGATTTTGATGTCATCTCTTATCCCATACGCATTAAGCACATCTACAACAATTTCCAGTGCTTCACGTATAGGTAGTCCTATTTTAGACATCATTTCTAGAGGTGCAGTAGCTGATCCACCGTCACCACCATCTATAGTAAGAAAGTCTGCAATACTCAAACCTGCTTCTTTTCTAGATTTTAAAGCTTTAGCATACATTTCAAAGTCCTCTTTTGTAGAGATCACTATCTTAAATCCTACAGGTTTTGTAGAAAGCTCTTGAAGCTTAGAAATAAAATCAAAAAACGTCTCTACGTCAGTAGCAAAAGGAAACCTGTTAGGGCTAATAAGGTCTTTATGTGCTGGTATACCTCTATAATAAGCAATGTCATCACTTACTTTAGCTGCAAGGAGTTTTCCTCCTGTTTGCTTAGCCCCTTGTGCTATCTTTAGCTCTGTCATCTTTGCAAATCGCATTACTTTTTGGTACAGAAGTGCATCAAATTGTCCCTCTTTATCACGCACACCATAAAGCCCTGAGCCCATTTGAAAAACAATATCAGGCATACTTTCAGGTACTGTTTGGGGGAAATAGTCAATATTTTTATCCCAACTTATACGAAAATAGAGTAGTTTGATATTATCAAAAATAAAAGATCCTTGGTCTTTTTGTCTTACAACCATCTTACGGTATACACGTTGGGAAACCTCTTTATTTGTAGTCAGACACAAGACTCTATATACACTTTTAGCAAACCATGTCCCTTGCATAATCTCCAAATAATCTGTACAGGCACAATCTTCTACAGTCAGTGTAGCTAAGAAATTTGATGTTAGCCCACCTTCCCCTGTGTTAATAGGAAAAGAGCCTTTGTATGCACCTATAGAAAATGCTTGTGTACCTTCAGGAGAAATAGCTCCATCACTCATAGCAGAACGCCCTATGATACTTCTACTTACATAAGGTATTTCTCTTTTGTTTCCAAAGGTAACAGAGAACTCCTCTTGTACTTCATCTATCTCTTTTACAAAGTTGGCATGTTTAAAAAGTGTTTTTTGATTACCATAAGGTTTGGTAGTAGAGAAAGAGAGGTAAGGGTTTTTAGCGCTAGCTACTTTGTTCACCCATTCTAACTTCTCAAAAGAGTCATAAAAAGTCTCATCTCCAAAGTACTGACGCATAGGTTTACGTAACATATAAAATAGATAACGTAGACGTCCTATAAGCGGGTAATTTATAAGAAGTTGATTTTTCCTTTGGATAAATCTATCATAGATAAACAAAATCACAAAAATTAAGAACAGTACAACCATCAATACTTTGAACAATACACCCCAATCTGCTGCCAGTAGAGGAAAGTGTGCAGATATGGTTTCATTATTCATTATTACCATCCTTAAATAGTAAGTTATCTAAGGAATACTTTCCACCTCCAAACGATGCAAACAGAAAAAGAAACAACATATAGTATAACGGTATTTCAATACCATTATTTACAACTGAAAATCCATGAGAAGCATGAACAAAAACTATAGCTCCCAACATTACAAAAGAGAGTAAAATAGATATTTGCCTTGTAAAAAGCCCTAAAATCAATAATACAATGCCTATGGTTTCCAAACCTGAGACGATATAGGCATTCAGTGTAGAAAAAGGTATATGTATACTTTCAAACCATGCAGCTGTTGCCTCTATATCATTAATTTTAAGTAGTGCTGGTTTGGCAAATCCATATGCCAAAATTAGGCGAGAAGCTAAAATAATGAGATGTTTAGGGTATGAGAAGAGTACTGAAATTTCTCCCATAATATCTTTTAACATAATCCTCTCCTAGTACACAATCTTTACATATAGGCATTATACACTTAGACTGTGTAGTGACTATGCACTAAATTTAATATAGGAATATCTTTTGAAACAATATTTTTTACTTCTTTTACTCACACCTCTTCTACTTGTTGCACAATATAATGTTGCACTACAAGTTCTTGGTTCTGGTGGGCCAGAGATAACAGACAAACGTGCATCATCTAGCTATATTATTTGGATAGATGGAAAAAGTAAAATACTCATTGATTTTGGTGGTGGTGCATCACTTCGTTTTGAAGAGGTCAATGCCAAGATAAAAGACCTTGATGTCATCTTACTCACACATCTTCATGTTGACCACACTGCTGATATCCCTGCCCTGTTGAAGTCTGCATTTTTCACTAGAGCATCTGGAAACCTCTATATGTTTGGTCCCGAAGGCAATGATTTTATGCCAAACACAAAAGATTTTGCCAAAAGGCTCTTTGAAGATGACAAAGGTGCATGGCAATATCTTGGTGACCATTTAGATGGCTCTGCAAGATTACAACTCAAAACATATAATGTAAAAGATACACATAAAGTGACAACTATTTACAAAAAAGGAGACCTTAGTATAAATGCTATCTCTGTACATCATGGACATATTCCTGCTATAGCATACAGAGTCAATGTGGGAAATAAAAGCATCACCTTCTCAGGAGATATGAATGGCGACTATCATACTTTAGAGTCACTAGCCAAAAATACCAATATCTTAGTCGCACACAATGCTGTACCCAAAGGAAGCACAGGCGTAGCAGC
>Ga0256828_1002809_pt1 | contig 10155 bp, 9 predicted proteins | sample CV88metaG_FD_185993 | JGI IMG/M metagenome (GOLD analysis project Ga0256828, IMG submission 185993) | Hydrothermal vent microbial communities from East Pacific Rise, Pacific Ocean - CV88 | ecosystem: Environmental > Aquatic > Marine > Hydrothermal vents | place: Pacific Ocean: East Pacific Rise... | reverse complement strand
CAACATTCTTTATATCTGGTTGTACACAAGTTGTAACAGCACCTATCAAGATAACAGGTGCTGTTGTATCTTCAACAATTGATGTAGTAGGTGCTACTGCTCACGCAGTAGCTGGAAGTGATGAAGAGTAAACTGATATGAAAATAGCTATTGTTAAATTATCTGCTATGGGTGACATTATTCATGCTATGGTGGTATTGGAATATATAAAAAAAAATATTCCAAATATAGAGATTGATTGGGTAGTAGAGAGTGCTTTTGCTCCTATTTTAGAAGACAATCCAAATATCACACGGATACTTCCTGTCAATCTAAAGGCTCTAAAAAGAGATAAAAAAAAGTTATTTTCTCAAATTAAACTTATAAAAGAATACTCACATAAGAATTATGATTGTGTTATCGATGCTCAAGGACTTATAAAATCAGCTATCACATCAAGTTTTTTATCAAAAAATACTTATGGTTTTTCTAAACATTCTATTAGAGAAAAAGTAGCTTCCTACCTATACAAACATAAAATAGATATACCATATAATGCCAATACAATAGATAGAAATGCCAAAATTATATCTAATGCTTTGGGGTTTGATATATCTTCTGAAGATATATTAAAAAAACAACCTTTTTTATATTATAAAGAAGATGCAAGTATAAAAAAGTATCTTACTAAAGATAAGAAAAATATTATCTTTGTTGTAGGTTCCACATGGGAGAGTAGAAACTATCCACAAGAGAAGTTTGTCCAAATAGCACACACACTTCAAGCCAATACTTTAGTAGTATGGGGAAATGAAGAGGAGTACCAAAAAGCAAAATATATCGAAACACACACTCCTTATGCTAAAGCTATGCCTAAAATCAATCTTAATACACTAAAAGCACTTATATCTCAAAGCGACCTACTAATAGGAAATGATACAGGCCCAACTCATATGGCTTGGGGATTAAATATACCATCTATTACTATTTTTGGTCCAACTCCAACTAGCCGAGTCTATATTACACCTATAAATAAAGTTATAAAATCAAACTCTATTGTTAATCCATATAAGCTAAATAAAAATGACTACTCTATAAGAGATATTAACCCAAATGCGATTATCAATCTAGCAAAAGAGTTACTCTAACTCTTTTTTAAGTATCTCTATAACTTCAAATGCTCTTAATATATCATCTTTGGGGATAGATAAAAAATTTGTCAAAGATTTTTTAATTTTTGTTGTTGAAATACCTTTGGTTCTTGGAAGATATATAACTTCACAATAAGACTTTAAAGAATCAAACTTACCTTCCCAGTCACTTCCCATAGCAAATATATCTATATTATACTCTCTTATATCTTGAACTTTTTGTTCCCAACTATACTCTGGAATAACTTTATCTACATATTTAATACTAGCAACAATCTCTGCTCTTTGCTGATATGGTACTAATACTCTTTTTCCTTTTTTTTCATTAAATTCATCCGTAGATACTGCTACTATAAGCTCATCACCTAACATACTTAATCTCTCTAAAAGCTTTAAGTGTCCGATATGAAACATATCAAAAGTTCCATAAGTTATAACTCTTTTTTTCATTCAACCTCTTAATTCAATAATATATTATCATATAATAGCTATAATCCAATAAATAATCAAAGAGATATTGAATTTTTATAAGGTTGCATAGATGAAAAAATGGTACGGAGTTAGATTTTTGATTCCTTATTTAAAAAAGTACAAAACACAAATTATATTTATATTTATCTCTATGGCTGGAGTAGCAATAACAACAGCTCTTAGTGTTTATATGATGAAACCTATTTTAAATAATATCTTCATAGATAAAGATGAATTTATGCTTAAAATAATGCCTTTCATTATTATTTTTGTATTTGTAGCAAGAGGTGCTTTTAGATTTTTAAGTACATATTTAGCAGATATTGTTGGTGTAGCAATAACAAAACAACTTAGAGAAGAGATGTTTCAAAAAGCAATTGAGGCAGACTACGACACAATAAATAAAATGACTGTTGGTGATATAAATGCCCACATTATACAAACCGTACTAAATTTAAGAAATATTATAGTGAAAACTATTCCTAAATTTATTGTTAATATTATGACTATTTTTACTATGCTTAGTATGATAATTTATCTTAATTGGAAACTCTCTTTACTATCAATTATATTTGCTTCTGTAATTATATATCCTGTTAAATTTTTAGGCAAAAAAGTCAAATCCCATATATCTAATGCTGAGAAAATGATATCTGCTCTTACAGATAGAATAAATGAAACATTTAACCATTTAGACTTGGTTCGACTTTATGATAATACTGAACACGAAAAGGAAGAGTTTAAAGGAGTTCTTAGTAATTACCAAAAATTTCAATTAAAACTATCAAGATATCAAGAAGCAACATCTCCAATAATGGAGTTTTTTGTATCTCTAGCCATAGCATCTGTTATTTTTTTTGGTGGCTTAGCTGTTATAGAAGGTAGTATGACTATTGGCGATTTTTTTGCTTTTTTAACAGCACTTCTAGCACTATATGGACCTATAAAAATAGTTACTAGAAATGCTTTGGTTCTTAATATACTAGATACATACATAAAAAGAATAGAAAAAATATTACAATTAAAGCAGGAAAGTTCAAATACAAAAATGATACTTAATAAAGAAATAGAATCTATTGAATTTAAAAATGTATCATTAAGTATAGGTAAAAAAGAGATATTAAAAAATTTAACCTTTAAGATAAATAAAGGTGATACCATAGCATTTGTTGGAAAAACTGGAGCTGGCAAAAGTTCTATAATATCATTGATTTTTGGTTTTAGAGACCCAACAGAAGGAACTATTCTTATAAATGATATAAATATCTGCTTATTAGATAAAAAATCTTTACGAAAAGAGTTTTCTTATGTCAATCAAAGTGCTGGAATTTTTAATACTTCTATAAAAAATAATGTGATATATGGTTTAACCTATAATAAAGATAGATTTTTAAACGCCATAAAATTAGCACATTGTGAATTTATAAATGAGTTAGAGAAACAAGAAAATAGTAATGTTGGAGAAAATGGGAAAAAACTATCTGGTGGACAGAGACAAAGGTTAGCTCTTGCTAGAGCTATATATAAAAATGGTTCTATTTTTATTTTAGACGAGGCAACAAGTGCTTTAGATGCAAATACCGAAAAAATGATACAAGGTAGCTTGGAGTATATTATAACTAAAAAAACAACCATTTTAATAGCACATAGACTCAATACAATACAAAATGCTACAAAAGTAATAGTTCTAAAAGATGGACAGATAGTTGAGTTTGGAAACTATAAGCAAGTTGCAAATAGTAATGCTTTTAAAGAAAATTTTGCTTTAAATTAGAAATAAAGAAGAAATATGAGTAAAAAGATTATAACTTATGGAACTTATGATATGCTTCATATTGGTCATATAAATATACTCTCAAGAGCTAAAAAAAGAGGTGATTACCTTATTGTAGGTGTTACCAGTGATGATTACGATCGTTCTAGAGGAAAATTAAATGTTATCCAATCTGAAGAAGATAGAGTTTTAGCCATAAAAGAGTTAGATTTTGTAGATGAAGTGATATTAGAAACACATAAAAATCAAAAACAAGAAGATATAATAAAATACAATATAGATGAATTTGTCATCGGTGATGACTGGGAAGGATACTTTGATTATCTAAATCAATGGACTCAAGTTGTATATCTACCTCGAACAGCTGGTATCTCTAGTACAAAACTTAGACAAGAAAATATCAAACCTATTTCCATTGGTATTATTGGTGCTAACAGTGATACAAAAAGATTTTTAAAAGAGTCAAACTTTATCGATTTTAGCATATCAAATTATATTTATGATACAAATATAAAAAATATACAAAATATTTTACAAAAATATGATATAAAATATACATTTACAGATATAGATGATTTTCTATCTCAAGAATTTCAAGCTGTCTATATATGTAGTGATATTGATAAGCGATATTATTACATTAAAAAAGCATTACAAGCCAATAAACATATTTTATGTGAAAACCCTTTAACTATTGAATATAAAAAAACAAAAAAATTATTTGACTTAGCAAAAAATAAAAATCTATTACTAATGGTAGCTATAAAAACCGCATTTACCCCTGCTTTTTGTAAACTTTTAGATGAGTTAAAAAAAGGTTCTATTGGTGAAGTAAAAGAGGTAAGAGCAACATTTACCTCCCTTTATAAAGAGAGAGGTTTTCCCAAAAAATATATTAAAAATGGCTCTACAAACTTGCTTATAAACTATCCTAGTCTAATTATACATAAAATACTAGGAAAACATAAAAAAATTGATTTTTATACTCAGCATAATAAAAAATATGATACCAGTAATAGAGCTATATCCATACATAAAAAAGGTTCTATCGGTATAGCAACGGTAGGTATAGAGATGAAATCTGAAGGAGATGCTATCATATCAGGAACAAAAGGTTATGCATATATACCAGCTCCTTGGTGGCTAACTAAAGAGTTCTATTTTAAATTTGAAGATGAATGTAAAAGTTATAAATTTGAATACGAATTTGCTGGTGATGGACTTAGATATATGATAAGTGAATTTATATCCCTCATTAGACAAAATAAAATAGAATCAAAAAGATTAACTATAAAAGATATATTAGAACTACATAAAATAGTCTCAAAATATAATAAAAAAGGTTATTGAATATGAAAAATAAAAAAGATTTAAACAAAGGTATAGATACACAAATAGTTGAACAATACCATCAAAAAATTCAAAATATACTCATAGATAAAACTAATAACTTAAAACCATCAAGAGATTATTATTTTAACCATTCAGTCGCTAAAGACGCAATTCATGCTATACATCAAATTAATAAAAAATATAATCTTAAAATTTTTCTAATTGATGGAGCACTTCTAGGACTAATAAGAGAAGGAACTCTTTTAAATCATGATTATGATTTAGATATGGGATATTTTATTGATGATATTTCACTAATAGAAATTAAAAAAATTTTTGAAGAAGATAAAAATTTTGAAGTTATCTCAATAAGTGCTGATACTATTGTTATATCATTTCAAAAACTATATATAGATTTATTCGGTTTTAGACAAAAAAATAATAAATTATTTTTAAACACTGATATACACAGTTGGATACATAATATTTTTTCATTAAAAGAAGTGGATTTTTTAGATACAAAAGTGTTAATACCAAATCCACCAGAACAATATCTCACAGATAATTATGGTGATTGGAAATTAAAAAAAATAGCTTATGATTTTTCCTATGATACCCCTAATAGAGTATATAATGGGATAAAGGGTCTTATTTATCTGCTTAATCGTCTTGAAAACTCTATAAAATATGGTTGGGATAGTCATGCTTCAATGGCAAGTTCTGCTCTTTATAAAAATTATAATATAGATTATAGACATATTTTCCCTATGCCAATAGTAACAAATCCAATCAATAGCTTAAAAAATCAAACTATACTTTATATTTGTAATATAGACAATTTCTCAATAAATGAGATAGACAATATGAAAAAAAAACATATAAAAGAAAAAAATTTTGTTGTTCTATTTATAGGAGATAACAAAAATAATCAAAAAGTTATAAATATTGTAAGTAATCTTAAATATGTAACACAAGTTATTATCCAAAATAATAAAAATATAGAAGAGATACAGACAATATATCCTAATTTAACAGTAATTGATAATGAGGTTAAAAAATGAAATACAAAGGTAAAACAATAACACTCAAACGAGTAACAAATAATATACATAGAGAAATCAAAAAAATACCAATTTATAATAATATTTATAGCGTATTACTTGTATATAAGATGAAAAAATCTCTTCAGGTAAAATTAAATGAGCAGGAGATAACAATTATCTACGATTATTGGAAAAAAATCAAGAAAAACTCTTATAAACAAGCAAATAAACTAGCTATTGATATAATAAATATTATTAATAACAACTATTTAACAATAAATTTAATAGATATACGAGAACCTAAAATTTTATCTAAGATAGTAAATCACTCTATAGAAAAAGAGGCTTTTTTAACAAATAATCTATCAAACATTACTCCTCATGATATAAAAAAATATTCTGACACAAGAATTAATCAACAGATTAAGATGAGAAATAAAGAATTTCAAAGTAGAAAAAAAACTTTTTCTATAAATTTAGCAGAAAAAGCATATCAAGATATCAAAACAATACTTGATTTACATAATATAGAGTTTTTTTTAATAAGTGGTACTTTACTTGGAGCTATACGAAATAAAACATTTATGGAAAATGACTATGATATTGATTTAGGTATTTTTGAACATAAAACATCTACGACTACCTTAAAAGATATTTTTACTCATTTAAATAACGGTTATAAAATAATTACTTATAATAAATATGTATTTGAAATTCAACATAAAAATGGGGTTATTATTGAATTTTTTACTCATTTTATTGAGCGAAATGCGATATGTCATAGAACACTTATTCATAAATGGTATAACACTCCATTTCTTTTAAACAATATCCAATTTGCAAATACAACAGCAAATATCCCTCAAAACTATAACCTATATTTATCTGAAAACTATGGTAACTGGCAAGACAAAGTATCTTTTTATGACTTTTCTTTTGATACTCCAAATGTTCAATATGAATCCTCTGTAAACTCTTTAGAATATTTTTCAAAAAGAATTATTGAAGCTATAAAAAAAGGGGATAGAAGAGCATTTTACTGCTCTAATAGAGCTTTAAAACAGGCATTTAACTTAGATTACTCCAAATATTATCCACACCCAACAGATGGAGATATTATGGATAATATAGAAAAAAGACAACAGTTATTTATTATTAATATACAAAGTACCTATGAAGAAGAAAAGTTTTTAGAAAAAATCATAAGCTATTGTCAAGGAACAAACATAAACTTAGATATATATATTATCGGAAAAAAGATAACTCAATATATGATACTTGAAGATATAAAATATATTAATCAAGTTACCATATTTAACTCAACAAAAGAGATAAACTTAACAAAATTAACTATTTATGATAAAATAGTAATAGATAGCAAAATAGAAAATAAGATATTTTCTAAATACCCAAATATATCAATGGAGTTTAATTATGATTTATAAAAATTATGCTATTTTTACACCAGGTCCAGTAAAAATGAGCCAAGATATTTTAACAATAGGAGCTGAGCAGACTCCTTATTTTAGAAATCAACCTTTTTCTAATATAGTCTTAGAGTCGGAAGAACTCCTTTTAAAATTTCTAAATGCTCCAAAGGATAGTAGAGTTATTTTTTTAACAGCCTCTGGTACAGCTGGTTTAGAGTCTGTTATTATGAATTTACTTAATCAAGAAAATAACGCATTAGTAGTCAATGGTGGTGGCTTTGGACAAAGGTTTGTAGATATATGTAAAAGTTATGAGATACCACATAAAGAAATACCTATCCAAAATAGTAATTTAAGCGATATTTCAAATCGAACTTCAAGCAACTTTGATACTTTTATTATTAATGCTCATGAAACAAGTATCGGACAACTATATGATTTAAATGCAATAGGAGAATTTTGTCACAAAAATAATCTTTTAAATATAGTAGATGCTATAAGCATGTTTACAACAGATGAAATTGATATGAAAAAACACTATATAGATATTGTGGTTATTAGTAGTCAAAAAGGTCTTGCTCTTCCTCCTGGACTAACTATGGTTGTTTTATCTCCAAAAGCTATAAAAAGCATTAAGAAAATACAAAGTCATTATTTTAACTTTATAACTTACCTTAAAGATGGAGAAAGAGGACAAACACCATATACACCAGCTGTAAGTATTATATTACAGCTTCATAAAAGATTACAACAAATAGAAGCAAATGGTGGAATAGATAGTACAATAGAACAAGCAAGAAAAGTAGCTCAATATTTTAGAGAGTCTATAAAAAATTTACCACTGAAACTCTATACTCCATATATGCCTAACGCAATGACAACATTAACACCAACTGATGGAAAAAAAGCATCTATAATTGTCAAAGATTTAGAAGATTTTTATAAAGTTGTCGTATGTCCTAATGGTGGAGATTTAAAAGATAAGATATTTAGAGTTTCTCATATGGGTGATATGAGTATAGAATATACAAAAATTTTAGTAGATGCTCTAAAAGATTACTATAATTAGGTACTTATTATGGCTGATAGAAGATTTATCCATCAAAAAAATATAGATAATGCTCTGATAATGCTAAAAGATACAATTGATGTATTAGATGAACTAAATATTAAATACTACTTAGATTTTGGAACCCTTCTTGGAGCAGTACGAGATAAAGGATTTATCCCATGGGACGATGATATTGATATATCTCTTGTAGATAAAAAAGATTATAATAAACTACCTTTTGTATTAAAGAAAATTCAAAATAAAAATAGATATAGAACATATCTTTTTAATTATGAAACATCTTTATTAAATAGAAAAAAAAGAAATGAGATAATTTATAATACAAATATTTTCTTTACAAATCCAACTAATTATCATATAGCAAAAATCAGAACTAATAAATTTTTGATTTTTGGTCGTGGTAATACCCAAATGGATATTTTTTGTAAATATGAATATGATAATAAACTATACTGGATGGCAGATGGTATATTTAATCAAATAGATAATAAAATTTTAAAAGAAGGCTTTAAAAAAATATTATTCTATAATATTGAGTGTTTTATCCCTATTAACTATGATGAATATTTATCAAGTATATATGGTAAATGGCAAAAAAAAGATAAAAAATGGACAGAATCTCAAAGTTGCTCATTAGTAAAATAAAAAACTATTCAACTTATATATTGATTATATGTTGTATAATATAAATATGAAGAAATTAGTATTTTATGTAGAATATCTCTATTACTTACCACATTTTTTGCCAATAGGTGATTTTTTTCAAAAAAATAATTGGAATGTACTATATATTTTTCAAGAAAAGCCAAATATATCAGATTTAGCTAGAATTAAATATAAGGTAGGAATAGATATACTTTTTAGAGAAAAAAGTGATATTATATTTTTTGCAAATCATTTTCAAGAAATAGAGAAGTTAAATGCTACAACTTGCTTTTTAGACCACGGTGTAGGTACTAAATATTGTGATTATAAAATGGCTCTTAAACTATTTGATATAATTTTTGTAGAAGGCAATTATAGATATAATCAACTGATTAATGACTATCCCTTAGATAAAAACCGTATTTATAAAGTTGGTTTTTCAAAACTAGATAGTGTTATTAATATTTCAGACAAAGAAAAACAATTTTATATTAAAAAATATTCGATAGACACAACAAAACCTACACTTCTATATGCCCCAACTTTCTATCCATCATCTATTGAAAAAATGTCAAAAACTTTTCCTGATGATTTTAAGAATTTTAATATCATTATTAAACCACACTATTTTAGTTTAACATTAAGTAAATACAAAAAACAAAGAAAATTATTTAAAATATGGGAACAATATAGTAATTGTATTGTATGTGATATATCTGAATACAGTTTATTACCCTTTTTATATCTTTGCGATATAATGATTAGCGATGAAAGTTCTGCTATTTTTGAATTTACAGCTTTAGATAAACCTGTTATTTTAAATAGATTTTTAAAACTTAGATTGAGCTATATTCTTAACCCTAATAAATTAAATAAAAGAATAGACCAAAATATTAAAATATATCGTCAAATTGGGGATAATGCTACAAATTACCATGAAATGGTTGATATGGTTTATGATAATTATCTCAATAAAAATAAATATAAAGATGTAAGAAAAAAATTTTCTATTGATATATGTGGATTAGTTGATGGTAAAGTATCAAATAGAATATTTAATATAATACAAACTTTATATCAATAGAAATTCAATATATACTCTTCAAATAAAATATAATATAAATAAAGTCAATTTTACCCAAATAGAATAAAATCTTTATTTGGATATAATCACATAAACAATTATTAAGGATATGAGTTTGAGTATAGGTATAGTTGATTATAATATGGGAAACTTGGCATCTGTTATCAATGCTTT
>Ga0256828_1002808_pt1 | contig 10156 bp, 11 predicted proteins | sample CV88metaG_FD_185993 | JGI IMG/M metagenome (GOLD analysis project Ga0256828, IMG submission 185993) | Hydrothermal vent microbial communities from East Pacific Rise, Pacific Ocean - CV88 | ecosystem: Environmental > Aquatic > Marine > Hydrothermal vents | place: Pacific Ocean: East Pacific Rise... | reverse complement strand
TGTCCGAACAATAATTTTTTTAAAGTGAACTGCTTCACTTTTTTAGGAATTTACGAGATTTTCTATATTCGCTTGCGAATAGAAAATGTCCGAACAATAATTTTGAAAATTAAAAAGGAAAAATGAGAAATGGCAAGAAAAACTCCACTTGGAAGACTTAGAAATATCGGTATTGCTGCACATATTGATGCTGGTAAAACAACAACAACTGAAAGAATTTTATTCTATACAGGTGTATCACATAAAATTGGTGAGGTTCATGATGGTGCTGCTACTATGGACTGGATGGAACAAGAACAAGAAAGAGGTATTACAATTACTTCTGCTGCTACAACTTGTCATTGGCCACATCCAAAAACAAATGAACAACTACAAATAAATATCATTGACACTCCGGGCCATGTTGACTTTACTATTGAAGTTGAAAGATCTATGAGAGTTCTTGATGGAGCTGTTGCAGTATTTTGTTCAGTAGGTGGTGTTCAACCACAATCTGAAACAGTTTGGAGACAAGCAAATAAATATAGAGTTCCAAGAATGATTTTTGTTAATAAAATGGATAGAACAGGTGCAGATTTCTTTATGGTTGAAGAACAAGTTGCTTCAAGACTTAAAGCAAATCCAGTACCTATTCAAATCCCTATTGGAGCTGAAGAAAATTTCAAAGGTGTAGTTGATTTAGTTAAAATGAAAGCTATCGTTTGGGATGATGATGCTGCTATGGGTTCTAATTATCATGTAGAAGATATTCCAGAAGATTTAGTTGATCAAGCTGAAGAATATAGAGAAAAAATGGTTGAAGCTGCTGCTGAAGCTGATGATGATTTAATGAATAAATATTTAGAAGGTGAAGATCTAACTGAAGATGAAATAGTTGCAGGATTAAAAAAAGGTTGTTTATCTATGGAGATTACTCCTATGACTTGTGGAACAGCTTTTAAAAATAAAGGTGTTCAAACTTTACTTGATGCTGTTGCTATGTATATGCCATCTCCACTTGAAGTTGAAGATATTAAAGGTGAAACTCAAGATGGTGAAGCTGTAAGTGTAGAATCAACAGATAATGGTGAAGTAGCTGCACTTGCATTTAAAATTATGACAGATCCATTTGTTGGACAACTTACATTTACAAGAGTTTATAGAGGTGTTTTAGAATCTGGAACTTATGTTATGAACTCTACAAAAATGAAGAAAGAAAGAATCGGAAGACTTCTTAAAATGCATTCAAACAATAGAGAAGAGGTATCTCAACTTTATGCTGGTGAAATTGGTGCAGTAGTAGGGCTTAAAAATACAATTACAGGTGATACACTTGCAAGTGAAAAAGATCCTGTTATTTTAGAAAGAATGGAATTTCCAGAGCCTGTTATTTCTGTTGCAGTTGAGCCAAAAACAAAAGCTGATCAAGAAAAAATGGGTATTGCTTTAGGAAAACTTGCACAAGAAGATCCATCTTTTAGAGTTGAAACAGATGAAGAATCTGGTCAAACTATTATTTCAGGAATGGGTGAACTTCACCTTGAAATTCTTGTAGATAGAATGAAAAGAGAATTTAATGTTGAAGCTGAAGTTGGTGCTCCACAAGTTGCTTATAGAGAAACAATTAAAGCTGGTGTTCAACAAGAATACAAATATGCAAAACAATCTGGTGGTAAAGGTCAATATGGACATGTATTCTTAAAAATTGATCCTATGACTCCTGAAGAAACAAATGAAGAAGGTTTTGAATTTGTATCTGAAATCAAAGGTGGGGCTATACCAAAAGAATATATCCCAGCTGTTGAAAAAGGTTGTAGAGAAACAATGCAATCAGGTATTTTAGCTGGTTATCCAATGGTTGATATTAGAGTAACTGTTTATGATGGTTCTTATCATGATGTTGATTCATCTGAAATGGCATTTAAACTTGCTGCTTCTATGGGATTTAAAGCTGGTTGTCGTCAAGAAGCTGCACAAGCTTGTATATTAGAGCCTATGATGAGAGTTGAAGTTGAAACTCCTGAAGATTATATGGGTGATGTTATTGGTGATATCAATAAAAGAAGAGGACAAGTTCAATCTATGGATGATAGAGCTGGAGTTAAACTTGTAGTTGCTTTAGTTCCATTAGCTGAAATGTTTGGATACTCAACTGATTTAAGAAGTATGTCTCAAGGTAGAGCTACATACTCTATGATTTTTGATCAATATATGGAAGTTCCAAGAAATATTGCTGAAGAAATTATGAGTAAAAGAAACTAATTTTAGTTTCTTTACTATAACAAAAAAGGTTAGATAAAATTATCTAACCTTTTTTTATTTGTAAAATAAGTATTATTTTAATAGATAAATAATAGCTTTATACCCAATAGATGCACAAACAATAGTCCCAACAAGGTTTAATAAAATATTACTAATCCCAAGATATAAAGATTTATTTAGTAAAAAATAACTTTCTATAGCAAAAGTAGAGTATGTGGTTAAAGCTCCTAAAAAACCAGTTACAAGAAATAGTTTTATATTTTCATAAGGTGTATATGTTACAAAAAGTGCAACTAACATACCTATTAGTAAACTTCCTATTAAATTTACACTAAGTGTTGCAATTGGAATATCAGATGGATTATATTTTGCAACAACACTTCCTACATAATATCGTAAATTTGCACCTAAAAAACCACCACTTCCAACTGCTAATATTGTAGAATAATTATATTGCATTTATGAATCTAACCTCATTACAATATTACCTGTAAATTCAATATATAAACCTTTTTTTCTATGTTCTATCTCTGAACTATTTTCAAACCCATGGTTTTGAATTATATTATCTAATTGATCTGGATCATAATGTTTTTCTAACATAGCTTCCATAATAGCAAATTTTTCAACTATCTTATCAAATTCATCATACACGATATCTTCATTTGCTTGTGTTGCTATATCAAAATATTTTGATTTTGGAGTTCCTCCAAAAATATTTGCTTCATCTTCAAAAAGTGCTTCATAACCGTTTTGCATATATATCCTTTAGTTAAAATTTAAACTTATTCTATTATAGCGAATTTACAGCTTGAACAAAATTAATCATTTTAGTTTTATCTTTTTGCCCTTTTGATGCTTCTACACCACTACTTACATCAACACCATAAAAATTATATTTTTTTAATTCTTTTAAATTATCTTGAGTTAATCCTCCAGCTAATATAATTTTTGAACAATCAATATCATCAAACCAAGATAAATCAACTCTTTTACCTTCTCCACCGTAAGATTGCACAAAAGCATCTACAAGTCTATATTCATTTTTATATTTTAAAATATCTTTTTTTGATTTGGCTCTTATAACTTTTAATGATTTGGTTGTTAATCTACTATAAAAATCATCAGTAGCATCAAAATGTATTTGAACAATATCTATCCCTGCAAGTTTTGCTATAAAATCAATATAAGCAGCAGGAACATTAACAAAAAGTCCAACACTTTGTACAAAAGGGGGTAATTGTTTTATAATCTCTTTTGCATCTTGTGGTGTTATATATCTTGGTGATTGTTCATAAAATACAAATCCTAAAGCATTTGCACCTGCTTCTATTGCATCTAGTGCATCTTGTAAATTGGTTATTCCGCAAATTTTTATTTTTGTTTTCATTTTAAACTCTCAATTGCATTTTGATAATTACTAGCACCAAAAACATAACTTCCAGCAACTACTATATCAACTCCTGCTTTTTTTAATTCTTCAATATTCTTATCATTAACTCCACCATCTACTTGAATTTGACAGTTTGGATTGTATTTGTTTATAAGTTTTTTTAACTCTTTTGCTTTTTTGATAACATTTGGTATAAATTTTTGCCCACCAAAGCCTGGATTTACAGACATAAGCAATACCATATCAAGATCTTCCAAAAGATATTCTATAGCACTTGGTGGTGTATGTGGATTTAATACAATCGCTGGTTTTATATCTAAAGCTCTTAGTTTTTGTATCACTCTATGTGGGTGTTTTTCACTTTCGATATGAAATGAGATATATTTTGGTTTAAGATGTGCAAAAAGATCTATAAAAAAACTATTGTTTTCTACCATAAGGTGTATATCTAGTGGTTTAGTTGCAACTTTTGCTACGGTATTTACTACAACAGGACCAATGGTCATATTTGGGACAAAATGCCCATCCATCACATCTACATGGATTAGATCACAACCACCATCACAGATAGCTTTTATATCGTCATCTAATTTACCAAAATTGGCACTTAAAATACTCGGAGCTACTAACATTTATATCCTTATGAATATGATTTATATGAGATTATATCATATTTTAAATTAAGAATTATGAAACTATTTAAATATTTTGGGAAATATGGAACCCATATTTTAACCTGGGTAGATACCATAGTAATATTTAAACTTTTATAATGCCGGGAATGAATTCCTGGTTCCAAAATTCTTAATTCTTAACTCTTAATTCTTAATTTAATTCTATTTATCTACTAAATAAAATGAAGCAACCAATGATACAATAAGTAAAGTTATAGTAAAAATATACAAAAAACTAAAACTTGTAAGTGATAAAATTGCTCCACCAACTATAGGAAAAAATATACCCAATGATACTATATTGGTTTTTAGTGCTGTATATATTGGTCTTTTATCTTCTGGAGAGATAATTACAAGTAGATTACCTGAAGCAATTCTACTTCCATCAGCAGCAGCTCCAATAAGGAAGAAAATTGCCATATAAATATACAAATGTCCACCAATAAGAGCTAAAATAATTGCAACAATAAAAATAGATAATATAATATGTACAATTAATTTATTTAATCCTCTTGCACTAAATCTACCCCATATTAAGTTACTTATCATAGCTCCTATCATTTGTACGGTTATTAGTGTACCTATGGCATTTCCATCTAAAGTAATAGATTGTTTTGCATCAAGTATAATAAAAGGTAGTGCAAAAAGATATGAATATGCAAAAAAGAAAGTAAAAATTTGATTTTGTAAAACTTTATCTGCTTTTAAAAGTTTGTATGAATTTTTTAAAAATTCTTTAAATGATTTCTCTTTTTTGCTTATTTTTTCTTTTATTGGTTCATCGATTAATCCAAAAGCAGTGTATCCTATCCCCATTAAAAATGTACTTACAATAAAAAGTATTCCATAACTATATGGTGCTTCTTGGGTTTGTAGAATATATCCAGCTGCTGCTCCACTTATAATTGAAGCAAAAGCTGCAAAAAATTGTCTTGTAGCCATAGATTTTCCACGAAATTTATGGGTAAATATTTTTGCAACAGTTTCTCTAAAATATATAGCTCCAAAACCTGCTGAAAATGAGAATAAAAAAAGACCAAGTCCTATACAAAAAAGTGTAAGATTAGGGTGATTATTTCCTAAAGTAACTATTGATATCCCTATAAAAAACCAAGCTAAAAATCGTACTAAAAATACTCTTCTGAGATATTTTTGCATATGGGGGTAACTTTGTGCATGAAAAGCAGCATAAAGTTGAACTATTACAGCTCCACCTTTTAATAAAGCAGAGTATAATCCAATTAAAACAGAACCTCCTCCAAAATGACTAATAATAAGTGGCAAAATAGTATTTGGTTCGGCGATAGTTGTTCCTATTGCTAAGAAAAATCCATGAAGAACATTTTTAATATGATTGAGTTTTTTATCCATAAATGGAACTATACCAAAATTTTATCTTTTTTTAGATAAAATAAGGAAAATTTAACTAAAGGAAGTATAGTTAATGATATATTCTAATATAGATTTTAACACAAAAACTATTCTTATTACGGGTGGTGCTGGGTTTATTGGAAGTAATTTAGCTTTTTATTTTCAAAAGCATTATCCAGATGCAACAATTGTTGTATTTGATAAGTTTAGAAATGGGGAAACTTTTTCAAATGGTAACCTTAAATCTTTTGGGCATTTTAAAAATTTGCTTGGATTTAAAGGTATAGTTATAAGTGGAGATATTACAGATAAAATAGCTCTAAAAGATTTAGAAGAAAATTATAAATTTGATTATATTTTTCATCAAGCTGCTATAAGTGATACAACAGTAGCAGAACAAGATATTATGCTTCAAACAAATGTTAATGCTTATGAAGATTTGCTTAAAATTGCTATTTCTCATGGTGCAAATATGGTATATGCTTCTAGTGCTGCAACTTATGGGGATAGTGATCGTTTTGAAGTAGGGTATGAGTCTCCAAACAATGCTTATGGGTTTTCAAAACTTATGATGGACAATATCACATATAAATATCTTAAATCAGGGATTGATATATCAGTTGTGGGGCTTAGATATTTTAATGTATATGGAGCAAGAGAGTTTTTCAAAAACAAAACAGCTTCAACTGTTGTGCAGTTTGGACATCAAATATTAGCAGGTAATGCACCAAAATTATTTGAAGGAAGTGATAAAATTTTAAGAGATTTTATTTATATTGAAGATGTTATTCAAGCAAATATAAAAGCTTGTAACCCTAAAAAAAGTGGTGTTTATAATGTTGGGACAAGTAAAGCAAGAAGTTTTCAAGATATAAGCGATATAGTTCAAAAAGAGCTTGGAACAAATTATGAAACAGAGTATATTCCAAATCCTTTTGTTGGAAGTTATCAGTTTTTTACACAAGCAAATATAGAAACTACAAAAGAATTTTTAGATTATAGTCCAAATTTTTCACTTGAAGATGGTATAAAAGCATATATTCCTGAGATAAAAAGATTATACAAGGAAGAGTTATAATGAGTTTTGAAAATAGGCAATTTCCACCTAATATTTTGGTTATAGGTGATTTAATGATAGATCATTATTTATGGGGTGATTGTAATAGAATATCTCCTGAAGCTCCTGTTCAAGTTGTAAATGTAAAAAAAGAAACAACAGTTTTAGGTGGTGCTGGAAATGTTGTTAATAATCTTGTGTCTTTAGGTGCAAATGTTACAGTTATGTCTGTTGTTGGAGATGATAGAGTTTCTGATGAATTATCTGATATGCTTGAATTATTGGGAGTTACAAGATATTTGATTTTGGATGAAGATAGAAAAACTACTAAAAAAAGCAGAATTATAGCTTCAAATCAACAAGTAGTAAGATATGATTATGAAACTATTCAAGAAATTTCATCTGATTTAGAAGCTACTTTAGTAAAACAATTATTTATTACTATTGATCAATTTGATATAGTTTTATTATCTGATTATGGAAAAGGTGTTTTAACAAAAAGTTTTATTGAAAAAATCATTTTTGCAGCAAGTGGTGCAGATATAAAAGTTCTAATTGATCCTAAAGGAAGTGATTATACAAAATATACAGGTGCTTATCTTTTAACACCAAATAAAAAAGAGGCTTGTGAAGCTACAAATATTGATATTATAGATGATGACTCATTGAAAATAGCATTAAAAAAATTACAAAATATAGCTGCATTAGAAGTTCCTATGGTAACCTTAAGTGAAGATGGTATTGCTATTTTAGATGAAAATGAAAATATTATCAAAAAACCAACAGTTGCAAGGGAAGTGTATGATGTAACTGGAGCTGGAGATACTGTTTTAGCTAGTTTGGGATATTGTTTAGCTAGACATAAACCTTTAGAATATTCTTTAGAGTTTGCAAATCTTGCAGCTGGAGTTGTTGTTGGAAAACTTGGAAGTGCAACAGCAACACTTGAAGAGATAGAAGAGTACAAAAGTAGTTTACATAAAAGTAGTATAGAATCTCATATTAAAACATTTAAAGAGATTGAAAAAACAGTAAAACGATTAAAAGCTAAAGGTAAAAAAATAGTTTTTACAAATGGTTGTTTTGATATATTGCATAGAGGGCATGTGAGTTATTTGGATATTGCAAAATCGTATGGTGATGTATTGATTTTAGGTTTAAATAGTGATGAGAGTGTAAAAAGACTCAAAGGTGAAAGCAGACCTATAAATACTCAAGAGGATAGGGGATTTATCCTTGCTGCACTTGAAAGTGTTGATTATGTAGTTAATTTTGAAGAGGATACACCTTATGAGTTAATTAAGTTAATTCAGCCTGATATATTGGTTAAAGGTGCAGATTATGAGGGCAAAGAAGTAGTTGGTAGTGATATAGCCAAAGAAGTAAAACTTGTTACTTTTATAGATGGTAAAAGTACAACACAAACAATTAAAAAAATACAAAATAAAGGATAACAATGAAAAAAATTATAGCAGGAAGTTTAATCGCAAGTAGTTTATTGTGGGGTTCAAATAGTATTGAATTAAATATAAATAATAATACTTTAGAATTAGGTGCAGATTATTCGTTAAATTCTTCTTATATGTTAAATGATGATAGTAATTATTTTTTAACTGTAAAATATTTGGGTAGTGAAGAGGAAAATTCAAATAAATCAACTCAAAGATTATTATCTGTTGGATTAAAAGTTATTAATCCATATATTGATGATCATGGATTTAGTTTAGGTTTAGGGATGAAAACAGTAGTTGCAGATAACTATAGTTCAGAAAGTTTTATAGCTACCCCTTTAGAATTATTTGCTACATATAATGTAAATGAACAATTAAGTATTGAAACACAAGTAGGATATGCACCAAAAATTTTAACATTTTTAGATGGTAATACATATAAAGATGCTATGTTAAAAGTAAATTATAGAATTATAGATAATGGGTATGTTTATGTAGGTGGTAGAAAGATTAAAACAGAATATGAAGATATTGGAACAATAGAGTATGATGATTCAGTATTTTTTGGATATAAAATTACTTTCTAAGGTTTATATATGTTAAAAACAGTACAAAATGAATTTCAATCTCATTTAGAAACTATTACAACTGTAATAGAATCAACTCAAGAACTTTTAGTTAAGGTTGCATCTTTAGCAGTTAAAACTTTAGCCAATGGTAATAAAATCCTTATTTGTGGTAATGGTGGATCTGCTGCAGATGCTCAACATTTTGCAGCAGAACTTACAGGTAGATATAAAACTGAACGAAAAGGGTTAGCTGGTATTGCACTTACTACTGATACAAGTGCGATTACTGCTATTGGTAATGATTATGGATATGATAGAGTTTTTGATAGACAAGTAGAAGCTCTTGCTAATAGTGGTGATTTAGTAATTGGTATTAGTACTAGTGGAAATAGTGCAAATGTTATCAATGCTTTTAAAGTAGCTAAAGAATTAGGTTGTAAAACAGTAGGTTTTAGTGGTAGAGATGGTGGAGCTATGAATGAAGCTTGTGATATAAATTTGGTTGTACCAAGTGATAACACACCAAGAATACAAGAGATGCATATACTTTTTATACATACTATTTGTCAGATAATAGATAATGAGAATTAAGAATTAAGAGTTAAGAATTAAGAGTTTTGGAACCTGGACTTCAGTCCAGGCTTTTATGAAAATTAGAATATAATTATAATATCTGCCCAGGCTGAAGCCTGGGTTCCAAAAAGGATAGGAACCTGGACTTCAGTCCAGGCAGATTTTGCAGAAATATGTTTTGTAAAGTTTAGATTATAAATAAGGAGATAAAGTGGAAGTTTTAAATGAAGAAGATAAACAAATTATATTAGATAGTATTAGAGATGTTGCTGATTTCCCAAAACCTGGTATTATGTTTAAAGATATTACAACACTTTTAAATAATCCAAAAGCATATCAAACTTTAATGAATCATCTTGAAAAAAGATATAAAGATAGTAGTTTAGATTATATAGTAGGGCTTGATGCAAGAGGATTTATTTTTGGAGCGGCTTTAGCTGATAGATTAAAAATAGGTTTTGTTCCTGTACGAAAAAAAGGGAAATTACCAAGCACTACTATTTGTGAAAAATATGAACTTGAATATGGTTTTGATGAGGTTGAAATACATCTTGATGCTTTTGAAAAAGAGAATGCAAAAGTTTTAATTATAGATGATTTAATCGCTACAGGTGGAACAGCAAGTGCAGCTTCTAAGCTTGTAAAAGATGCTGGTGGAGATTTGGTTGAGGTTTGTTTTATTATAAATTTAACATTTTTAGATGGTGTTAAAAAAGTAGAAAAATTTGCTCCTGTTTATAGTGTGTTGGATATATAAGAGAATTAAGAATTAAGAGTTAAGAGTTTTGGAACCTGGACTTCAGTCCAGGCAATAGGGAAGTTTGAAT